>Ga0070731_10000367_pt1 | contig 64765 bp, 59 predicted proteins | sample Coa_R1_2_FD_66448 | JGI IMG/M metagenome (GOLD analysis project Ga0070731, IMG submission 66448) | Surface soil microbial communities from Centralia Pennsylvania, which are recovering from an underground coalmine fire - Coalmine... | ecosystem: Environmental > Terrestrial > Soil > Unclassified ... | reverse complement strand
AAGATGCGCTGCTGTCCGGGCGGGTAGTCGAGCCGGCCGAACTCGCGATACCCGAGTTTCGGGTAAAACCATGGCGCCTGGAAGGAGAAGGTGTCGAGCCAGGCGGAATGGCAGCCGCGCTCGCGTGCTCGCGCTTCGGCCAGGCCGAGCAATTCGCGGCCGATGCCGCGGCCGCGCAAATCGGCGCGCACCCAGAGGTTTTCGACGAACAGCCAATCACCGTAGGTGTTGCCGGCGAGGCCCGCCGCGATGTCGCCATCGCGGTCGCGGACAAAGACCCCGAGCCGGCGCCATCTCGGGTCCCGCAGATAGGGCCGGTTGTGCTTGCCGAGTTCGCGGCCGAGCCAATCGCACGCCGCCGCCGCTGGACGGTCTTCGATGGTCAGGCGGCAGTCGGGCGGCAGGTCCATCGCAAGTCCCCCGTAGCCATATGGCGCATAATATATATTATGGTAAATACCGACTCATATAAACGCGGTCGTAGCCGGCCTCGCGGCGGCGGCCGGTCTCTGTAAAATCGAGCCGCGCGTAGAGCGCTATGTTTTCGGTCATCATCGCGTGCGTGTAGAGCCGAAGCTCGCGATAGCCGAGGCGCCCCGCCTCGCTGGCGGCGAAGGCGATCAGCCGGCGCCCGAGGCCTTGACCCTGCTGGTCCGGGCGCACTGCGACGTTGTCGAGCAGCAGATGATCGGGCTTCGCCAGCAGCACGATGATTGCCGCGATTGCGCCGTCGGTGGCTTCCAATACGCTGACCGCGCCGTCTGCGATCAGCCGCTGATAATCGTCGAGCATCGGCCCGGGCGGTTTGCCGATACGCTCGACGTAGACCGCGTAGGCGGCCTGCACGATCGCCTCGACCGCGGCCTGGTCCTCGGGATGCGCGCGGCGGATCACGGGTCCGGCAGCTCGATCGCCAGGCCGTCGCGGCCGGGTTCGACTCCTGGCGGGAGTTCTGCCGAGAGCTCACGGTAGTCCAGGCTCTGGTCCATATGGACCAGCACCGCGCGGCGCGGCCGCACCCGCTCGATCCAGGCCAGCGTCTTGGCAAGATGGCTGTGCGTCGGATGCGGGTCGCGGCGCAGGCAGTCGACGATCCACAATTCGATCCCGGCAAGCGCGGCGAAAGCATCCTCGTCAAGCTCGGTGACGTCGGTCGAATACGCGACCCGCCCGATGCGGAAGCCGAGCGTCGTGCTGTAGCCGTGGCTCTGGGCGAACGGCACGACGCGCATGCCGGCGGCGACGAACGGCCCGTCGATCGGGTGCGGCTCCAACGCCGGCCGATAGAGCGGCCTCCCCGGCACCGCAGGCCGCAGCGCGTAGCCGAAGCGGCGCTCGACCTCGCCCAGCGTTTCGGGGTTGGCGAAAAGTGGGATTGGTTTTCCGATCAACCGGTTGACCATACGAATATCATCTATCCCATGAAGATGATCGGCGTGCGCATGGGTCAACAATACGGCGTCGAGCCGGGCGGCGCCGGCATCCAGCAGCTGTTCGCGCAGATCGGGCGAGGTATCGATCAACAGCGCCGCGCCGCGGCTTTCGACAAGCAGCGAACCGCGCCGCCGGCGATTGCGCGGGTCCGAGGGGTCGCAGCGCCCCCAGTCCGGCCCGATCGCCGGCACGCCCCACGAGGCGCCGCAGCCGAGCACGGTGACTTTCATGCGCCCACAGCGATCATTGGCCGGCGATCAATGGCCGGCGCGCCTTGGCAAACAGCCGGAAGAAATTGTCGCTGGTCGCGGCGGCGAGCTGGTCGGGCTCGACCCCTTTGAGCGTCGCGACGACCGCCGCGGTCGCGGCGACATAGGCCGGCTCGTTGCGCCGGCCGCGATACGGCACCGGCGCGAGATAGGGCGCATCGGTTTCGACGAGCATCCGGTCGAGCGGCAGGTCGCGCACGATCGCGCGCAATTCGTCGGCGTTCTTGAAGGTCACGATGCCGGAAATCGAGATGTAGAAACCGAGGTCGAGCGCCGCCTCGGCGAGGCCCCGGCCGCTGCTGAAGCAATGCAGCACGCCGGGCGGCGGCCGCTCCTCGGCCAGGATGCGCGCCACTTCGTCATCGGCCTCGCGGGCATGGATGATCAGCGGCAAGCCGGTTGCGCGCGAGGCCGCGATGTGGGCGCGGAAGACGCTTTCCTGCACCGCGCGCGGGCTGTCGTCGTAGTGAAAGTCGAGCCCGGTTTCGCCGATGCCGACAACCCGCGGATGCGCCGCCAGCGCGGCGAGATCGGCGGCGGTCGTCGCTTGGTGGTCGGCCGCCTCGTGCGGGTGGGCGCCGACCGAGCACCAGATGTCGTCATGCGCCTCGGCAATCGCGCGCACCGCCGGGAACTCATCGAGCCGCGTCCCGATCGTCAGCATCGCCGCGACGCCGGCCGCGCGGGCGCGCGCGATCACCGCCTCGCGCTCGGGGGCGAAATCGGGGAAATCGAGATGGCAATGGCTGTCGACCAGCATCGGCCCCGCCCCCTCACCCGTCCGCGGCCTCGGTTTCGACAAAGCGTGGGAAGATGCCGTGCGGCGCCGGCAACGCGCGGCCGGGCGGCAGCGTATCGGCGAGGTCGGCGAAACGCCGCGCGCCGGGCGGCACCGCCAACTGGTCGAGCAGCGCCGCAGCGGCATCCGGCACGAACGGCTGCACCAGGATCGCCAGATGCCGTAGCACTTCGGCAAGGGAGTAGAGCACCGTCGCCATGCGCGAGGGGTCACTGCGCCGCAAGGCCCAGGGTGCCTGCTCGTCGACATAGCGGTTGGCGTCGGCGACGAGGCGCCAGATCGTCTCGAGCGCGAGATGGAAGCTCTGCTCGATCAGCAGCGGGCGGACCCGCGCGAGGAGCCCGCGCGCTGCGCCGAGCAGGCGCTCGTCCGCCGCGGCGAAGGGGCCCGGCTCGGGCACCGCGGCGCCGCAGTTGCGGTTGATCATCGCCAGGACGCGCTGCGCCAGATTGCCGAAATCGTTGGCCAGATCGCCGTTGAGCCGGCCGACCATGGCGCGGTGCGAGAAGTCGCCATCGTTGCCGAACGGCAACTCGCGCAGTAGGAAATAGCGCAGCGGATCGCGCCCGTAGCGCTCGACCAACTCGTGCGGCGGGATGAAATTACCCACGGATTTCGACATCTTCTGGCCCTCGACGGTCCACCAGCCATGGGCGAAGACGCGGCGCGGCGGCGCGATCCCGGCGGCCATCAGAAAGGCGTGCCAGTAGACCGTGTGAAAGCGCAGAATGTCTTTACCCACCATGTGAAGTTCGGCGGGCCAGAAGGTTGCAAAATCGTAACTTTCGACCTCCGGATAGCCGAGGGCGGTGATGTAGTTGGCGAGCGCGTCGAGCCATACATAGATGACATGGCGCGGGTCGCCCGGCACCGGGATGCCCCAGCTGAAGCTGGTACGCGAGATCGAGAGGTCCCGGAGGCCGCCCTTGACGAAGCTGATCACCTCGTTGCGCCGGCTGCGCGGTGCGATCGCCTCGGGATGGGCGTCGTAGAACGCGAGCAGCCGGTCCTGCCAGGCCGACAGCCGGAAGAAATAATTGTCCTCCTCCAGCCACTCGACCTCGGCCCCGGTCGGCGCGATTTGCGTTCCGCCCGGGCCGCCGATCAGTTCGCTCTCGTCGTAGAAGGCTTCGTCGCGCACCGAATACCAGCCGGCGAAGCGGCCGAGATAGATTTCGCCACGGTGCTCCAATTCCTGCCACAGCGCCTGCACGCCGCGCACGTGGCGCTCTTCCGAGGTGCGGATGAAATCGTCGTTGCTGATGTTGAGCAGCCGGCCCATGGCGCGGAAGGCGCCGGAAATCTCGTCGGCGAATTGCTGGGGCGTCTGGCCACGCGCCTGCGCCGAGCGCTCGACCTTCTGGCCGTGCTCGTCGGTGCCGGTAAGGAATTTGACCTCGCGCCCGTCGAGCCGCATGAAGCGCGCCAGCACATCGCAGGCCACCGTCGTGTAGGCGTGCCCGAGATGCGGCAGGTCGTTCACATAATAGATCGGGGTGGTCAGAAAATACGGCTGGGCGGCGCTCATGATCCTCTCCAAGCCGCAGATATGGGGCCGCCGGCGCCGGCGGTCCAGCGTCGTCGCCCACCGCTTCTAGCGCGCCGCGGCGTCGATGGCAAAGAAGGCGCCGAGGATCGTCGCCTTGCGGTCGAGGTTGAGCGCGTCGGTGCGGGCAAAGCTCTGTCCGATCGCGTCGCGCAAATCGGCCCAGCGCGCCGCCGGCAGGCGAGCGCCGAGACCATCGAGCGTCGCGTCCGGCCGAGCGCCTCCGGCCGCGGCGACGGCGAGGCGGGCGAGCAATTGCGCCAGCAGCTCCTCGGCCGCGCGGTAGGATTCCTCCGCGTCGCCGCGCGCCAGCCGGTCGGCAAAGGCGTGCAGCGCCAAGGGATCGATGCCGCGCTCGCGCGACAGGAGCGCGAGCACCGACCGATAGAGCTCGACCCCGCCGGCGGCGGCGAGATCGAGCGCGCGACCGATGCTGCCGCCGGCCAGTTCGCTCAGCGCGTCGGCCTCCGGCTCCGCCAGGTCCGGGCGGTGGCGCGCCAGCAGCCGGCGAACGATTTGCGGCGCCAGCGGGGCCAGCGCAAGGCGCCGGCAGCGCGAGCGTATCGTCGGCAGCAGCCGCCCCGGGCTGTGCGCCACCAGCAGCAAGAGTGCGCGCTGCGGCGGCTCTTCGAGGATTTTCAAGAGCGCGTTGGCGGCGTTGCGGTTCATCTCGTCGGCGCCGTCGACGATGACGACGCGCCAGCCGCCTTCGGCCGGGGTCAGACGCAGGAAGGCAGCGATCTCGCGCGTGTCGTCGACGACGATCTCGCCGCGCAGCCGCCGGCGGCGCGGATCGTAGCCGCGCTCGACGGTCAAGAGGTCGGCATGCCCGCCCGAAGTGACCCGGCGAAAGACGCCGCTCTCCGGCGCCACATGCAGTCCGCCATTATCGCCCCCGGCATCGCCGCCCTCATCGCCCCCGGCATCGCCGTTCTGGAAAAGCCCGGCAGGCGGCCCCTCGCCCGCCCCGCCGGCCAGCACGAACCGCGCGAGGCGAAAGGCCAGCGTCGCCTTGCCGATGCCGCGCGGCCCGCACAGCAGCAGCGCGTGCGGCAGGCGACCCGCTTCGAACAGGCGGCGCAAATCCGCCTCGGCGGTTTCGTGGCCGATCAGCTCGGGATTGGCGCGCGGCGCCAGGGCGAGCGCGCCGCCGGTCTCGGCCGCAGCGTCGCGGCCGCCCTTCATCGCGCGAGGTCGACGCCGAGGCGCGCGGCGATTGCGGCAAGCACCGCGCGGTGCACGTCGTCGCGGTCGCCGGCGGCGTCGATCACGACGCAGCGCGCCGGATCGTCGGCGGCGATCCGCCGAAATCCCTGTCGCAGGCGCTCGTGAAAAGCCGGGTCGAGCCGCTCGAAGCGATCGGCGGCGGCCGAACGCCGGGCCGCGCGACGAAGGCCTTCTTCCGCCGGCAGGTCGAGGATCAGCGTCAGGTCCGGCGCGAAATCGCCGAGCGCGAAGCGGTGCAGCGCCGCGAGGTCGGCGACCGGCAGGCCGCGGCCGTAGCCCTGATAGGCGAGCGTCGAATCGGCGAAGCGGTCGCACACGACCCAGCACCCCGCCGCGAGCGCCGGTTCGATCAGGCGCACGACATGATCGCGCCGCGCCGCGTTGAGCAACAGCGCCTCGCCGATCGCATCCCAGCGCTCGTCGGCGCCGTCGAGCAGCAGCTGGCGGATCGCCTCGGCGCCCGCCGAGCCGCCCGGCTCGCGGCTGCGCCGGTGAGCGATGCCGGCACGCGCCAGCGCCGCGACCAAGAGATCGACCTGGGTGGACTTCCCCGCCCCCTCCCCGCCCTCAACCGTGATGAACCGGCCGCGCGCTTGCGTCGGCACGGCCGGCGGCGGGCGAGCGGGCGCGCTCAGTGGCGCGCGCCCCAGATCAGATGCGCCCCGACGATGGCCATGCGCCCCAAGGGGCCGATCCGCGGGACATCGGCAGCGGCGAACAGCGGCAGCTCGGCGGGCGCCATGTCCGGGGCGGTGGCGATGACCTTGCCGGCCTGCTCGCCTTTCTTGATCGGCGCCGCCAGCGGCTGGGCGTACTGCGCCATCACCTTCAAATTCGGGCGCGATTGGCGCGGCATCGTCACCAGCAGATCCTTGTCGACAACCAGCGGCACTTTCGCCGCCGTGCCGAGCCAGACGTCGGCATCATCGATCTTTTCGCCGACGCTGAACAGCTTGTAGTCGTTGTATTCGCGGAACGCCCATTCGGCCAGCCGCTCGCCCTCCTCCGCCCGCGATTTCATCGTGGGCAGGCCGTTCAGCACGATGATGACCCGCCGGTCGCCGCGGTGCAGCGAGGCAAGGAGGCTATAGCCCGATTCCTCGGTGTGTCCGGTCTTCAGGCCGTCGGCGCCGAGATCTTTGTAGAGCAGCGGATTGCGGTTGCCCTGCTTGATGTTGTTGAACGCGAACTCCTTCTCCGCAAAGTAATGATAATACTCGGGAAAATCGTGGATTATACGCAGCGCCAGCGTCGCCAGATCGCGCGGCGTCATGTAATGGTCGGGGGCGGGCAAGCCGTCGACATCGGCGAAATGGCTGTTTGTCAGGCCGAGCTCCTTGGCCTTCTGGTTCATCATCGCGACAAACGCTTCCTGGCTGCCGGCGAGCCCTTCGGCCAGCACGACGCAGGCGTCGTTGCCCGATTGTACGATCATGCCCTGCAGCAGATCCTCGATCGAGATGCGCCCGCCGAGCGGCACGAACATCTTCGAGCCCTGGGTGCGCCAGGCGGTCTCGCTGACCGGCAATTCGTCGGTCAGCTTCGCCTTGCCCGCCTTCAAGAGGTCGAAGACCACGTAGGCGGTCATCACCTTTGACAGCGAGGCCGTCGGGATGCGGTCGTCGGCTCCCTTTGCCAGCAGCACCGCACCGGTTTCGGCCTCGATGATAAAGGCGTGCGTCGCTTCGGTATCAATCGGGCCGACGCTCGACTGCGTCGGTGCCGGCGCGGCCTTGGCCGGCGGCGGCTTGGCAACTGGCGCGGCGTGCCGCGGCTTCGCCGCAAGCCCGGACGCCGGCGGTGCGACGAGCAGCCCGGCGACCGTAAACGCGGCGGCCAGCGCTCCCAAATGGAGCCAGCATAACTTCATGGCGGCGCGCACCCTCCTCCACTCCGGGCTGGTCGTCCGATGGCGATCACTCTTCGACGACGCGCGCTCCCGGAAAGCCCCGGTCGACGACCTTGCCAAGTAAACGCTCGGCCTCGGCTGCGTTGCCCACCGGGCCAAGCCGCACCCGATAAAGCGGCGCGCGGCTGCCGGCGGTGGGCGCGATTTCGACGCTGCCCAGCACGGCAATGCGGGCGCGCGCGCGCTGCGCATTCTCCGGCACGGCAAAGGCTCCCGCCTGGATGAAGATCCGGGCCGATCGCGCCGCCGCCGGCACTGGCCGCCGGTTGTAGCGCAGCGAAGCGGGCAGCGTTGCCGCATGCGCCGGCGCGATCAGCGATGGCCAGTGATAGCGCGGGGCCGACGATTCCGCCCGTGGCGGCGGTTCGACCGCCATCGCGATGGGCGGCGGCGCCGGCTGGGCGGGCGGCGCGATGACCTCCGGCGCCGACAGCGCGGGCGGCGCTGCCGCGGCCATCTGCAGCACCGGAGGCGGAGCCCGCCGCTGAGGCGGCGGCGCTGCCGGTGCCGCAGCGGCGAGTTCGGTGCGCGGCGGCGCTCCGGCAATGCCCACCGGGCCGTATTCGCCGTGCATTGCCGCTTGGGCGACCTGGATGCTTTCGTCGCGCACGATTTGCACCCGCACCGGCGTCGTCCCCGAGCGCTCGAAGCCGAGCAACTGGGCGGCGCGCCGCGACACGTCGATCAGCCGATCGCCGACAAAGGGGCCGCGGTCGTTGACCCGCAAGCGCAATTCGCGGCCGTTCTGCAGGTTGGTCACTTCGACGACGCTCGGCAGCGGCAGCGTCTTGTGCGCCGCCGACAGCTGGTTCATGTCGAAAATCTCGCCGTCCGAGGTCGGCCGGTTGTTGAACTGTTCGCCGTACCACGAGGCGGTGCCGCTCTGATCGTAGCTGTAATCGACCTTCGGATAATACCAGACGCCGTTGACCTGGTAGGGCGCGACCGTGTAGTTCGGCCGGCCGACACGAAACTTGCCGTGCGGCGAACCGGCGACCTGTGGCGACGAGGCGCAGCCGGCGAGGGCGAGCGCGATCAGCAGGAGGATCGGCGACAGGGACGCGGGCAGGCTCCGCGTGCCCGAGACAGCGTTCATCGCGGCTACCGCCCGGCCTAGCTGCGGTCGATGCTGTCGGCGATGGTGCCGACGGCGGCGGCGAAATAGGTCGAGTTGTTCCACCGCTTGATGGCGCGGAAATTGTCGTAGACCAGAAAAGCGGTGCCGCCGCCGTCGTCCGGCAAGACCAGCGAAGCCGGCGGTTCGCGCCCGTTGAACGAGGCGGCGCCGGCCGGCCGGATGCCGAGCTGGCTCCATTCGACGATCGAGCGCCGGCTATCGAGCCCGGCGAGGCGGGTATCGAAATTGGCCGGCAGGGAGACTTCGCGGCCCCAGTCTTCGTTGCCGCGCCAGCCGAGATGCGCCAGGTAGTTGGCGATCGAGCCCAAGACATCGGCCCGATCGGACCAGATGTCGCGCCGGCGGTCGCCGTCGAAATCGACCGCATAGCGCAGAAAGGTCGACGGCATGAATTGGCACTGGCCCATCGCGCCGGCCCACGAGCCGACCATCGCGCCGGCGCCGACATTGCCCTGGTCGAGGATTCTGAGGGCGCTCATGAGCTCGGCGCGAAAGAGGCTGCCGCGGCGCCCGTCATAGGCCAGCGTGGCGAGCGCCGCCGGCACCGAATAGCTGCCCATCGTCCGCCCGAAATCGCTCTCGACGCCCCACAGCGCGACGACAAAGCGCGGCTGCACCGCGAAATACTGGCGCACCCGCTGCAAGAGGCCCCAATTGTCGACGAGGTGGCGCCGCGCATCGTCGAGGCGCTGCTGGGTGACGACCTTGGCGAAGTATTCGGCAAAGGTCAGCCGGTGTTCGGGCTGCCGGCGGTCGAGTTCGACCACGTGCGGCAGGTATTGGATGTACCGGAAAGCGACTTCAAGCGTCGCCCGCCGGATGCCAAGCGCGACCGCGTCGCGCTCCACCCCGGCGAGAAACCCGGAAAAATCGCCTTCCGCCGCCGCCGCTGTCCCGCCCCCCAGCGGAACCGCGAGCAGTGGAGCCGCGGCGAGCAGATGCCGGCGGCTCGGGCGGAAAGGCATCATGAGCATGCCCCCGCAGTTACTATTCCCCCGGCCGCCTTGTGCCACAATAGAAGACGTTTCGCAATCTTCGCGGCACGCCCGCGGCAGGCTATTATAGTGAAGATTGCGTTAATTACGGCCGCCTTCTGCAATCGCCAAGATGTGACCCGGTAAAGGGAACACATCGCCGCGCGGCTAATCGTCGGCGCCGGCCGGGGCGGCGGCGGCCCGCGGCGGCGGCGCGCCACTCCGCGCCTCGCGCAGCAGCAGCAACAGCGGCAGGGACAGCAGCGCAATCAGCATCATCAGCTTGAAATCGTCGATATAGGCGACCATTGCCGCCTGCCGGGTGACCTCGGCGTTGAGCGCCGCGACGCCGTTTGGCGTCGTCAGGCTGAACGGCGCCGCCAGAGCGCGCAGCATCGGGTTATCCGCGCGGAGCGGTTCGACCAGCCGCGCGTGAACCGCTTGCGTGTTTTCCGCCAGGGTCGCGACCAGAACGCTGATGCCGATGCTGCCGCCGAGGTTGCGCATCAGGCTGCGGATCGCGGTGCCCTGCGTCATGATGTGGCGCGGCAGGGTCGACAGCGCGATCAGGTTGAGCGGCACGAAGGTGCAGCCCAGCCCAAAGCCTTGCAGCAAGCCCGACGTGACCAGCGGCGCCATGCCCATCTGCAGCGAAAACTGGCTCATCTGCCACATCGAGATGGCGGTCAGCAGAAAGCCGACGAGGATGATCAGCCGGTTGTCGACGCGGCCGATCAGCCGGCCGACGATCAACATCGCGACCATTACGCCGAATCCGCGCGGCGCCGTGACGAGCCCCGTCGTCAGCGCCGGATAGTTCATCAACTGCTGCAGCATAGTCGGCACCAGCGCCAAAGTGCCGGTCATGATCAGCCCGACCGAGAACATCAGCAGCGTGCCGGCGACGAAATTCGGGCTGGTCAGAAGGTCGCGGTTGAGAAACGAGCGCTCGTCGGTGGTCGCCGTGTGTACCGTAAAAAGGTAAAACCCGAGTCCGGCGATTGCGGCCTCGACCCAGATTTCGCTCGAGTGGAACCAGTCCTTCAGTTCGCCGCGGTCAAGCATCAGTTGCAGCGCGCCGACCCCCAGGCTCAAGGTGAAAAACCCGAAGAAATCGAACGCCTCGCGCCGCACGTTGCGGCTTTGCCGGATGAAGACCAGGATGCCCAGCGTGCACATCACGCCGACCGGCAGGTTGATGTAGAACACCCAGCGCCAGCTGTAATCCTGGGTCAGCCAGCCGCCGAGCATCGGCCCCATGATCGGCCCGAGGATTGTCCCCAAGCCGAACACCGCCATCGCCTGGCCGTGGCGCTCCGGCGGATTGATCTGCAACAGCGTCGATTGCGACAGCGGGATGAGGCCGGCGCCGGCCAGCCCCTGCAGCGCGCGAAAGGCGACGAGTTGCGGCAGGCTGGTCGCGGCGCCGCACAGTGCGGAAGCGAGCGTGAAGCAGACGACTGACGCGAGAAAAATGTATTTGATGCCGAAGCGGCCGGCGAGCCAGCCGGTCAGCGGCATCATGATCGCGGCGCACACGATGTAGGAGGTCAGCGCCCAGGCGATCTGGTCCTGCGAGGCCGAGAGGCTGCCTTGGATGTGCGGCAGCGCGACGTTGAGGATCGTGTTGTCGATGCCCTGCATGATGTTGGCGAGCATGATCGAGATCGTGATCATGCCGCGGTTGGGCACCGGGGCGAACGGCGTCTCCGCTCCCCTCACCGCGTCCTCTCCTGGTGCGCCGTCAAACCGGCGGCTCGCGTCTCACGCCGCCGCGACCTCTTCGACGGTCGGCCGGTCGCCGGCGACGGTGGTGCGGCGCATGTCGCGGATCTGCGTGTCGTCGAAGCGGCGCACCCGGTGCATCGTCTGGCGGTTGTCCCACATCACCAGATCGTATTGCCGCCACTTGTGGACGTAGACGAATCGCGCCTGGGTCGCGTGCTCATTGAGGTCACGCAAAAAGGCGCGTGCTTCCGGCACCGGCCAGCCGACGATCGTCCCGGCATGCGACGACAGATAAAGCGATTTGCGCCCGCTGACCTGATGCGTGCGAACGAGGCGCTGGCGCACCGGCCGGAACATCTCCCGCTCCGCCGCCGACAATTCGGTGAAGCCGAGCAGCCCGCGCGAATGCATCAGCGAATGCTCGCAGACGAGGTCTTCCGCTGTCTCCCGCGTCTCCTCATCCAGCGCATCGTAAGCGGCGCGCATATCGGCGAACTCGGTGTTGCCGCCGTTCTCAACCACGATGCGGCCAGACAGCAGCGAATATTTGGCCGGGATCGCGCGGAACGAGCTGTCCGAATGCCACAGCTGGTTGCCGAGATTGAACAGCCGCCGGCGGTCGTCGCGCGCCAGCGGCCGGTGGTCCTCGCCGAGATTGGAGACATCGTTCATCAGCGGATGGAGGCGCTTCTGATGCGGCTGGGTGATGTTGCCGCCGGCCGAGTTTTCGATCTCGCCGAAATTGCGGGAAAACGCGACCTGTTGCTCGTCGGTGATATTCTGGTCGTGAAACACCAGGACGGCATAGCGGTCCATGCCGGCTTCGATCGCGGCGGCCTCGTCGCGCGTCAGATTTTGTCGCAAGTCGATCCCGGTGACTTCGCCGACGAAGACCGGATGGAGCTGGCGGATTGCTAAGGCCATCGGCAAAGGCTCCTCAAACCCCGGTCGCAATTTGCGCGTGAGTGCTTAAAGATAGGGCAGCGTCGCCAATTCGTCATGCGCAGCTCTTGCATTCGCGCCGCGCAATTCCGCCGGCCTGAGGCTCGGGGAGGATGGAGATCGTGAGTGCAGAGCCGGAATTCGACCTCGTTTCGATCGGCGGCGGCTTTGCCGGCCTGGTCGCGGCCCTGCGCGGCGCCGAACTGGGGCTGCGCACCGCCGTCCTCGAAGCGGGCGCGGGCGAGCGCTATTTGTGCAGCTCGCGCTGGGCCGGCGGGATTTTTCATGTCTCCTATCACGACGTCAGGCTGCCGCCGGCCGAACTGGTCGCGGCGATCGGGCGCGCCACCGGCGGCGAAGCCGAGCCCGAGCTCGCCGCGGCAATCGCCGAGGACTGCGCCCGTACGGTCGACTGGCTGGTCGCGCAAGGCGCCCATTTCGCAAGCGCCAGCCCGATTTCGTGGCACCGCTGGACGCTGGCGCCGCCGCGCGCCGCGGTCGCCGGCCAGGATTGGCAAGGGCGCGGCCCCGACCTGACGCTGGCCCGGCTGCAGGGACGGCTCGAGGCGCGCCAGGGCCGCATGCTATTCGGCACGCGCGCCGCCGCGCTGCGCATGGGCACTGGGTGTTGCACTGGGGTCGTCGCGCGCCGCGGCGCGGCCGAATTCACCCTCGACGCCGCCGCAATTGTCATTGCCGACGGCGGGTTCCCCGGCGATGCCGAGCTGTTCCGCCGCCACATCGGCCCCCGCCCCGACCGCGTCCTGCAGCGCCACGCCGGTACCGCGGTCGGCGACGGGCTGCGCATGGCGACGGCGGCCGGCGCCGCGTCGACCCGGCTCGACCGCTTCTACGGGCACCTCTTGAGCCGCGACGCGATGCACGACGAGGGGCTGTGGCCCTATCCGCAGATCGACGCGGTGGCGACCGCCGCGGTTGTGGTCGACGCCGGCGGCCGCCGGCTGCTCGACGAGGGGCTCGGCGGCATCTCGATCACCAACGATCTCGCCCGGCTCGACGACCCGCTCGGTGCGACCGTCGTCTGCGACACGGCGATCTGGGAGAGCGCCGGGCGCGCCGCGCAGATCCCACCCAACCCGCAGCTCGAATTGGCCGGCGGCACGCTCTACCGGGCTGACACGCTGGCCGCCCTCGCCCACCTCGCCGGTCTCGACCCGGAGACGCTCGGCACGACGATCGCGACCTATAACGAGGCGGTCCGCGACGGCTCTCTGCAAGCGCTGTCGCCGCCGCGCTCGACGAAGAGCGGCGACCCTCGGCCGATCGAGACCGCGCCGTTTTTCGCCATCCCGATCTGCGCCGGCATCACCAACACGATGGGCGGCATCGCGGTCGACGGGCATGGCCGGGTGCGCCGGCCCGACGGCTCGGCGATCGCCGGGCTCTATGCGGCGGGGGGTTGCACCGGCGGCCTCGAGGGCGGCGGCGCGCTGGGCTATGTCGGCGGCCTGATCAAGGCTTCAGTAATGGGCCTGCGCGCCGCGGAGGATGCGGCGCGGCGGCAGCGCTCAGGCGCGGCGTAGCGCGACAACCCGGCCGGCGCCGTCGACGACGCGTTCGGCCGCGGCCTGGCGCAGCGTCCGTTCGACCGTCGCGGCAAGCTCGGCGATGCGGTACGGCTTTTTCAGCATCGGCATGTCGAGCAGCTGCGGGTCGATCGCGCTGACGTCGGAATAGCCGGTCATGATGACGATCGGCAGATCGGGGCAGCGCTTGCGCACCGCCTGCGCCAGTTCGATCCCGTTCATCTCCGCCATCGCATAATCGGCGATCAAGAGATCGATGCCCGCGTGATCTCCGATCAGCCGCAGCGCCGCGCCACCGTGGGCGGCCTGGATGACCTGGTAGCCCAGCTCCTGGAGATGGGCGACCGCGACCTCGCGCACGTCCGCCTCGTCATCGACCACCAGAATTGTCGCCGAGCGGGATTCCGCCGCCGGTGTCACGGATCTTGCGGCCACCGGGCGCGGAACGATCCCGGCGGCGCAGCGCGGCAGGTAGACCTCAACCGTCGTGCCCTGGCCGACCGCGCTGTCGATTTTGATGTCGCCACCCGACTGGCGCGCGATCCCGTAGCACTGGGAGAGGCCCAGCCCGCTGCCCTTGCCCGGCTGCTTCGTCGTAAAAAACGGCTCGCAGGCGCGCTCGAGCACCGCCGCCGGCATGCCGGTTCCGTCGTCCGACACCGTGACGCAGACATAGTCGCCCGCCGCGAGCGCGGCGACCTCGTTAGCCATCTTCACGGAAACGTTGCGGGTGGCGATCCGCACGGTGCCGCCTTCCGGCAGCGCGTCGCGCGCATTTATCGCCAGGTTGAGGATGACCATCTCGATCTGATTGGGGTCTACCATCGCCGGCCACACCTTGGTGGCCAATGCCGTCGACACCCGCACCGTGCCGCCGAGCGTGCGCTCCAGCAACTCCGACATGTCGCCGATCAGCACGTTCAGGTCGACCGGGCGCGGCGCGAGATGCTGCTTGCGCGAGAACGCCAATATCTGCTCGTTGAGCTGCGCCCCGCGCAGCACCGAGCGCAATGCCGCCTGCACCATGCGGCGCAGGTTCTCGTCAGCGAGGCGGCCTTCGATCATCTCCAGATTGCCGAGAATGGCGGTCAGCAGATTGTTGAAATCGTGCGCCAAGCCGGAGGCCAGCTGGCCGACTGCCTCCATCTTTTGCGCCTGGCGCAGAGCCGTTTCGGCGCGCTCGCGCTCCGCCGACTCGGCGCGCAGCTGTTCGTTCGCGTCAGCCAGCTCGCGGGTCCGCTCGGCGACGCGGCGCTCGAGGTTTTCGTTGAGGTCCCGCACCAGCCTTTCGGCGCGTTTCTGCTCGGTGATGTCGCGGGCGATCTTCGAGACGCCGATGATGCGCGCGCTGTCGTCGCGTATCGGGGAAATCGTCAGCGACACGTCGATTTCGCGCCCGTCCTTGCGGCGACGCACGGTCTCGAAATGCTCGATCCGCTCGCCGCGACCGATGCGCTCCAGGATCAGATCCTCTTCGAACAGCCGATCGGGTGGAAAAAGCACATGGATCGGGCGCCCTATGATCTCCTCGGCGCGATAGCCGAAGGTGACTTCGGCGCTGCGGTTCCAACTGGTGACGACCCCGCGCAAATCCTTGCCGATGATGGCGTCGTCGGAGGATTCGACGATGGCGGCGAGGTAGGCGCGGGCTTTTTCGGCGGCTTTCCGCTCGCTGATCTCGACCAGCATATTAACCGCGCCGACCAGCGCGCCAGTATCGTCGCGCAGCGGCGTCGGGTAAGGAAGAAACGGCACATGCGTGCCGTCGGGCCGCTCGAGGATCGCCTCCATACCGCGGACCGCGCGGTTTTCCCGTATCGCTATCGCCATCGGACAGCGATCGTGCGGCAGCGGCGTGCCGTCCGGCTGGTATAAGCGCCACGTCACGCACCACTCGTCGCGCCCGAGTACCGGCTCGCGACCGGCCAGCTCGACCGCGGCCCGGTTGTAGTAGGTCACCCGACCGGCGGCGTCGGTCGTGTAAACCGCGGCCGGCAGCGAATCCAGCACGCAACGCAGCCGATTTTCGTCCGCCGCGCCTCCCACCAGGATCGCTTCGGCCTGCACCAGCGACGCAGGATCGAGCGTCCCCGCGCCGAACGCGGTGGCGCCGTTGATGATCTCAGACATCGCTTCGATCTTGTTCAACCACGGATGGACCACCCACGCGCTGGGCTCGGCAGGCGGCTCACCGGCCGACGCTGGACGAATGATTGGGGCAGGATTATGTTCCGTCGCGGTCATCGCGTGCACCCTCTGTCACCTGTCCCATCAAGGTTCGCCGTCACCAATCAAAAGGAGAGCGTCATGGCGCAAGTCCTGGTTATCCACGGCGCCGGTATGAATATGCGGGGAAAGGTGCAGACCGAAATTTTCGGCCCGATGACCCTGCCGCAATACGATGAGCGTATTCGCGGCTACGCCAAGGAGCTTGGCCTCGAGGTCGAACTCTTCCACTCTAACATCGAGGGCGAGATCGTCAACAAGCTCTATGAGGCGAACGACCGCGGCGTCGATGCCGCGATCTTCAACCCGGCCGCTTTCGGTTCCGGCTATCCGGCGCTGGTTGCGGCGCTCTCGCAGGTCAAGTTCCCGACGATCGAGGTGCACATCTCAAACCCGATCCGGCGCGGCCCGGCGTCGCAGACCGCCGCGGTCAGCCAGGGCGTCGTCGCTGGCTTCGGCATCGCCGGCTACGAATTGGCGCTGCGCGGCATCCGCGACCTGTTGGCCGCGAGGAAATAGCCCGCCATACGGGCTTGCCGTCCGCGCGGGCGCGTGGAACTCTGGCGCCGCCACACATAAATCGACAGCGGAGAGGGCGAGATGCGCATCGTCATCGTCGGTCAGCAGGCTTTCGGCAAGGCCGTGCTCGAGGCCTTTGTGACGCGCGGCGACACGATCGCCGGCGTGTTCGCGGCGCCCGAGAAACCCGGCGCGCGACCCGACCCGCTGGTCGCCGCGGCCGAGGAGCAGAAGCTGCCGGTGTTCCGCTTCCCGAAATACTCCGATCCCGAGGCGCTCGCGGCGCTGAAGGAGCTCAACGCCGATATCGGCGTCATGGCCTATGTTCTCTTGTTCGCGCCGCCGGAATTCTGCGCCATCCCGAAGCACGGGATGATCCAGTTCCACCCGTCGCTCTTGCCGCTGCACCGCGGCCCCGCCTCGATCCCGTGGGCGATCATCCGCGGCCGCAGCGAAACCGGGCTGTCGATCTTCCGTCCGACCCCCGGCCTCGACGAGGGGCCGGTGATCTTACAAAAACGGGTCGCGATCGGCCCGAACGACACCGCCGCTTCGCTCTATTTCGACAAGATTTTTCCGCTCGGCGTCGAGGCCTTGGTGCAGGCGGCCGACCTCGTGGTTGGTGGCCGCGCCACCGAATGGACGCAGGACGAAAGCGAGGCGACCTATGAGGGCTGGGTGCGCGAGGCCGAGGCGAAGATCAATTGGGCCAGTCACGTCGATTTCGTCTACGACCTGATCCGCGGCTGCAACCCGGCGCCGGGCGCCTGGACGACGCTGAAATCCGGCGACGAGGAGGAGCCAAAAAAACTCTACCTGTTCGACGCGAAGAAGGTCATGGCGCCGACCTTTGGCGCGGTGCGCGGCAAGAAATTGGGAGAAGTCGTCGCGGCCGGCCCCGACGGCCTGCGGCTCCACGCTCAGGGCGGCTTTATCGAGGTCTCGCGCGTGCGCCTCGGCGACGGCGCCAAGGTCAAATCGAGCGAAATCGACATCCCGCTCGGCACGATCCTCGGCGGATAGCGGTACGCGCGCTTGCGTGGCGGGGTGCGCTAAAGTACGAAACAGCATCGAACGTGGGAGGCTTCATCATGTCAGACCATGCATCGCGCGCGCCGGCCAAGGCGGTCAGCCCGGTCGGCGTCAACCATCTCGTACTCAATGTCCGCGACATCGAGGAGTCGCACCGCTTCTGGACCGAGATCGTCGGCCTGACGCAGGTCGGCGAACTGCATCCGCGGGAGGGCCGGCCGACGCCGAAAATGCGCTTCTATAGCGGCAATCACGATGGGCAGCTGACGCACCATGACGTCGCGCTGGTCGAGAGCCCGAGCCTGCCGCCGCCGGCGGAATGGGTGCTGGCGAACAGCCAAGTCGCGATCAACCATGTCGCGTTGACGATGCCGAGCCGCGAAGCGTGGCTGCAGCAGCTGGAGTTCCTGCAGAGCCGTGGCGTCAAGTTCAATTGGCGGGTCAATCACGGCGTGACGCACAGCGTCTACATCAACGACCCGAACGGCTACGGCGTCGAGTTCCTCTACGAATTGCCGCGCGAGATGTGGGAAGGCGACATCGACGGCGCGATCAACTGGCTGGAAAACCTGCCGAGCGAGGGCCCGGAAGCCTTGGTCGACCGCACCGATACGCCGGTTTTCGGCAAGTCGCCGGCCACTGCAGCCGCGAAATAGCCGCCGCGACCTAGGCGCGGCCGGCCAGCTCGCGGTAGAGCGCAACGTACCGGCGGGCGGCGGCGTCCCAGCTGAAGTCGCGCGCCATCGCCTGCGCCCTCACCCGCCGCCAGCTGGCGCGGTCGCCGTAGAGTTGGGTCGCCCGCTGCAGTGCCGCCAGCTGGCCCTCCGGTGTCGCTTCGTCGAACGCAAAGCCGGTAGCGCTGCCGTCGCTGAGGGTCACGGCATTGGCATCGACCACCGTGTCGGCGAGCCCGCCGGTGCGGCGTACCACGGGCGGCGAGCCGTAGCGCAGCGCGTAGAGCTGGGTCAGCCCGCACGGCTCGAAGCGCGACGGGACGAGGATGCTGTCGCTGCCGGCGATGATCAGGTGCGCCAGCGCCTCGTCATAGCCGAGCATCACAGCGACCCGGCCGGGGTAGGCTTCGGCCGCGGCCGCGAACCCCGCTTCGAGCGCGGCGTCGCCGCTGCCGAGCAGCGCGAGACAGCCGCCGAGGGCGATCAGCCCCGGCAGGGCGGCCAGCAGCAGGTCAAAGCCCTTCTGCCAGGTCAGCCGGGTGACCGCGCCGAAGAGCGGCGCGCGCGCATCCTCGGCGAGGCCAAGGCGGCGCTGCAAGGCCGCCTTGGCGGCGGCCTTGCCCGCCGCCGCGTCCGCGATACCATAGCGACGCGGCAGCAGCGCGTCGCCTTCGGGCGACCAGACGAGCGGGTCGACGCCGTTCAGGATGCCGCTGAGCACGCCCGCGCGGGTGCGCAGCAGGCCATCGAAATGCATCCCGAAATCGGGGGTCTGGATCTCGCGCGCATAGGTCGGGCTGACCGTCGTCAGCCGGTCGGCATAAAACAGCCCGGCCTTGAGGAATGACAACCCGCCATAAAATTCGACCCCGTCGATCGAAAAAAAGCTCGGCGGCAGCGCCAGGTCGGGGAACAGCGCGGCCGGAAAGAAGCCTTGATAGGCGAGGTTGTGCACGGTGAAGACGCTCAAAGCCCCCGACCCCTCGGCCCGCAAATAGGCCGGAGCGAGGCCGGCATGCCAGTCATGGCAATGTACGATGTCGGGCCGCCAATTCGGGTCGGCGCCTTGCGCCAATGCTGCGGCGACCCAGCCGAGCAGGGCAAATCGGCGGTGGTTGTCGGGCCAATCGGCGCCGTCCGGTGCGCTATAGGGGTTGCCGGGCCGGTCGTAAAACGCCGGATGATCGACGATGTAGGCAGCGACCCCGCTCCCCGGCACCGGGGCGCGCGCGACGCGCACCCGCTCGACCGCGAAGGGCGTCTGCAACCTCAGCGACTGGCCGAGCTCGAACGCATCGATGAACCCGGCAAAGCCAGGCAGCACCAGGCGCGCATCGACGCCGCAGGCGACCAGCGCCGGCGGCAACGCCGCCATGACGTCGCCGAGGCCGCCGGTCTTGACCCAGGGATAGAGCTCGGCCGCCGCGTGCAGTACGCGCAGCTCTCGGAACGCGTCATTCTTGCGCAAGGGAGAAGCCAGGGCGACCGGGCTCCGAGCGGCTCCCCTAGCCCCCCGCTTTCGCGGGGGTGACGACCGCATCAATCAATTCTTTCCGGCTAGTTCTTGCTCTTGTCGACCAGCCGATTGGCCGCGATCCACGGCATCATCGCGCGCAGTCGCTCGCCGACTTCCTCGATCGGATGCTCGGCGGCGCGCCGGCGCATCGCCTTGAAGCTCGGCTGGCCGGCGGTGTTTTCTAGCACCCATTCGCGCGCGAAGCGGCCCGACTGGATGTCGGCCAGGATCTTCTTCATCTCGGCCTTGACGTGCTCGTCGACGACCCTGGGGCCGCGCGAATAATCGCCGTACTCGGCGGTGTTCGACACCGAATAGCGCATGTTTGCGATGCCGCCCTCGTAGATCAAATCGACGATCAGCTTCACTTCATGGCAGCACTCGAAATAGGCCATCTCCGGCGCATAGCCGGCCTCGACCAGCGTCTCGAAGCCGGCGAGGATCAGCGAAGTGAGGCCGCCACACAGCACCGACTGCTCGCCGAAGAGATCGGTCTCGCATTCCTCGCGGAACGTCGTCTCGATGACCCCGGCGCGGCCGCCGCCGATCGCGCAGGCGTAGCTGAGGCCGATCTCGGTCGCGTTACCGCTGGGGTTCTGCTCGACCGCGAGGAGGCACGGCACCCCGGCCCCGCGAAGATATTCCGAACGCACGGTATGCCCCGGCCCCTTCGGCGCGATCATGAAGACGTCCATGTCGGGGCGCGGCTCGATCAGACGGAAATGGATGCTGAGGCCGTGCGCCACCGCGAGCGCGGTGCCCTCGCGCATATTGGAGCGCAGCTCATTGTTGTAGAGCGCCGCCTGCAATTCGTCCGGCGCCAACACCATGACGATGTCGGCCCATTTGGCGGCTTCGGCGTTGCCCATCACCTTGAAGCCGGCATTCTCGGCCTTCGCCGCCGAGGGCGAGCCGGGACGCAGCGCGACGACGATGTCCTTGACGCCGCTGTCGCGCAGATTGTTGGCGTGGGCGTGGCCCTGGCTGCCATAGCCGATCACCGCGACCTTCTTCGATTTGATCAGGTTCACATCCGCATCGCGGTCGTAATACACGCGCATTGCCCGTCTCCCGTGTTGAACCACACCGACACTGACCTCACGGAGCCTTGCGTGTCATCCCGGCGGAGGCCGGGATCCACCGATCGACCGCTCGTGCGCCGGCCGGCATGGGTCCCGGCCTCTGCCGGAAAACGTTGTCAAGGGGCTGAAAGCCAAGGAGTCCAAGGCTTCCGCCGGTTTCACGATCCGACCGGGATACATGGATGGATACACGCCATGTCTTCACAGATCGGACTTCGGATGCAGTATCTTCAAGCTTGGAAAGGCTACTATCGGGTGCGGGTGCCGGTGCGGCCGGAACTCCGCCCCCTGCTGCCCGCACCTTATACCGGCAAGTCGGAGTTGTTGAAGGGGCTTGGCATCCCGGTCGGGATGCCCGGCACCCGCCAGCACAAAGAGAATTATAGCGAAGCTTGCCGGGCGGCAGCGGAGCCGATCCAGCTCTATCTCGCCCTGATCGACGCCGCGAAGGACGGCGACGACTGGCAAGAAAAGCGGGCGGCGCTGCGCCGGCTGACGGGCGACCTTCACGACTTCGCGTGGCGGGAACGGCTCTTCGATGGGCTGGAAGCGCTGATCGGCATCGTGAGCCGCCCTGTGCCGATCGACGACGCCGGACCTGCCCCAACGCTCGATGCATTGCCGGTCGCGAACGGCCATGAAGTCAAGCCGTGGGATGTCATCCTTAGCTCGTGGCAGAGCCAGAATCCCGGCAAGGACCTCACGAACAACAGGCGCAAGCTCGACCGCCTCATCCGCTGGCTCAAAGCCGAGGGCTATCCGCACGATGACGCCGCTGCGGTCACCAAGCCGATAATTGTCGCATACCGCGACTCGCTGGTCGCCGACCGCAAGACGCCCGACAATCCGAAGGGTGTGGAAGACAAGACGATCGACAACCATCTGACCGGACTTCGCGCGTTGTTCAACGCGGCGGTCGGCGACGAAAAGCTGTCGGTGAACCCGTTGCACGGCGTCAAGTTCAATTACGATGATTCTCCGAAGGGCGAGATCAAGACGCTGAGCGAGGCGGAAACCCGATTGATCCTCGCCGAGTGCGGCAAGTCGCCCGGCACGATGAAGGATATGGCGACATGGGTTAGGCGCGACGAACCTGATCCGTTCATCAGGTGGGGCAACATGCTCGCCGCCTATCACGGCTTCCGCATCGCCGAGATCGCCGAGGCGCATACCGACGACGTGCTTCAGATGGAAACCGAGCGATTCGGCCCCGTGTGGGTCTTGGCTATCCGCGAGGACAACCGCGAGCCAGGGCAGACCGTCAAGACCGATACCAGCGTGCGCAAAGTGCCGCTGCACTCGGCGGTGCTGGCGGCGGGGTTCATTAACTATGTCAAGAGCCTGCCGCGCGGGCCGTTGTTCCCGCATATCCCGCTCGACACCAAGGGCAAGCGGGCGCACAACGCCTCGCGCGAAGCCAACGTTTGGCTGCATCACATTGGCATCCCGGCCGAGCGGTCGTTCCACGGGCATCGCCATGCCGTCGAGCACTACTTCCGCAATCTGGTCGAAGGCGAGATCGTCCGTGACGACATCTCCGACCGTATCGTGGGCCATAAGAACAAGAAGAATGTGAGCCTGCGTTATGGCGGCTTCGCCGTCGCGGCCATGAAGGTCGCCATTGAACGGATTAGCTTCGCCGAAGCTAAGATCGCCGAAGCGACCGATTAGGGGATCGGATCGGTTCGGTCGGCGTGAAAGGAGTCCGGTCCGCTCACCAGCGGCAAGGTTGATGTTCTGCGGGTGCGATTTTTCGGATTCGGTTGAGCCATTGAGGCAAATCGAGTCGCGGCGCAGAGGCGGCGGCTCGATTCCAATGCCGAGGGCGGCTTGCACCTTGCCGGCCGTCAGTGCACCCGCGCGGCGCAGTGCGATCCGGGCCTCGCTGGCGCTTCGCGATCGGGCGTCGTCGCCTCCTCGCCGACCCGCAGGCTGAGGGTCGCCGGCAGCGACGGACCTCTGATCATCGGCAAGAGATTCCATATCATATTCTTGACTGGTCGGATTATGCCACCATATTCGATGCGACGCGACGGGGAGACCGTAAGAGACAGGCGACGGCCGTCTGCTATAGATGATTGCTGTTATTCAGTTTAGTTTTGCTAATCGGCAAATCTCGCCGCTGCCGTCTTGCCGAACGACCTGATAGACCGGCCCCTCATGATTTTGGACCGCCATGCTGACACTTAGCCCAGACGGAGACTCCCTGCGCAACTGCACTGCGCCCCCCGGCGGCGAGCCGAGGGTTGCTCCGGAGCAACCCAGGATGAGCGACACCCCGGACTCGGCCGCTGACGGGCACAGCCCGCCGGTCGCCAGCGATGTCGAGGATGCCACGATCATCGCGCGCGGCAAAGACGCTTGGGAACGCAAACGCGTAGGTGCCGATTGGGCCGAATGGCTGGTAATCGGCCGCGCGATCGAAGTCCTCACCCGGACGGCGCTGAACGAAAGCGGGGCCAATGATCGGCGCGGGGCTGCCTATAGTGCCGCCTATGGCCGCCTCCTCGCTCAACCGGCTAACCAATGGGCGGGCGAAATTCAAAAGGCCACTCGCAGCCGGTTGCAAGCCTGTCTCGACAATCTCGACGACATCGAGAAATGGCGGGCCTGCCTCAGCCTTGGCGACCGGATCAAATACAATTACCCGCCGACCGTGCTCTCCAAATGGCAGATGAGCAACAGGCCACCCAAAGATCCCTCAATCCGACACAGTGATCCTAAAGACGAAACCATCGCCAAACTGCAAGAGGAACTTTCTGGTACGTGTGAAACCATCGCGCAGCAGGACGACGACTTGCGAGTTGCCAATGAGGCGATGGAAAATCTGCGCCGCACCCTCGACTCGGACGCGCGCTGGACGGCGGCGGAACGGGCGCGCATCGAACAGGCCGAGCGGGATTACGAGCGGGCGCAAATCGAGGCCGACCTTGCCAACCGGAACGCCAGCCTAGCGAAAGAGCAGGCCGACGCCGCCCGCGAGACGACACGTAAGGCGACGCTACGGGTGGGAGAGCGCGACGCGGAAATCGAGCGGCTATGCAAGAAGCTTGACGAAGCAAAGCGATTGATCGCCGATCTTGAGGCACGACCCGCGCCGTTGAACGCCGCGCCGGATGATTTGGCTGCTGCACTGCGCGAGCGCGCCAACGGCAGCCCTGGTCACGAGCCGACCGCGCCAGACGCCGTCGCAATGCCAACACCATTTCCTACGGCAGATGAAATCACGGCGAATGCCGCCAAGGGTGCCCTGGAAGTCGATGCGCTGATCCGGCTTTTGGATGCCGCATTCCACAAGGACACGCCGGACGCCGAACGATTGAACTGCATATTGAAATGGCGACAACATTCACCAGGGACGATGCCGAGCAAGCTGATCGAATTGATGGCGAAGAGGGGCGAGGCGGCGAAGGTTTCAAGCAAGGGTGCGCGGACGGTAACGACCGGTCAGGAGGTCAACAAGGTTACACCCGCTACATAGGACGAGGGCGGAGGCCGCGGAATGTTCCGCGATGTCAGGTATTGGAGGGAGCGACTCGGCAACGCGACGCCGCACCCAGCACCGCGAAAAACCGGATAATGTCTCAGTTTGAAACTGAGACATTATCGAAATCCGTGATCATCATGTCATCGGTCATGTCATCAAGACTATTGGGGAGCGCTCGGGAAATGGCGGAATTCCTCGGCTTTACTTAGGCGCGCTAGACAATAAAAAGGCGGCCATGAAAAGCCGCCATTTAGTATTTAGATGATTGAAATTTATTATCTTTTTTGTATTTCCCTCATCGGGAAAGCCACATCTCGGATGGAGTTCGAATCACTACCGTCTTTCCCCGAACACCCGCAGTTTCCCTGGGCCATGTCATCTTTTGGCGGCAATTTGTCATCAGTCCGCCGCGTCCGCGAATACTTTCGCCATGGCCTTGTTGATCCGGTCGATCTCATCCGAGGTCGGCGGAAAGAGATGTCCGTAAAGGTCCATGGTCATCTGAAGGGAAGCGTGACCAAGGAGTTCTTGGAGTCGCTTCGGCGGTGTCCCTGCGTCGATCATGACCGAAACGTAGAAGTGCCGAAGACTGTGCACGTTGTATTTCGGCTTCCCGTTCGGCCGCACCATCCCGATCCGTCGTTGAACCGCGTGGATCGTCGTCCGGATCTTGTCGTCGGACATCACATTTCCGTTTTTATCGGGGAACACAAGCTTGAGATCACCGGCCGAACAGACCTCCTTCCAACGGCGCAAATCCGACACAAGGTCGTCGCCAATCTGGATTGTCCGATAGCTCGTCTTGGTCTTGACGGGGCCGATCTTTCGCTGCCGGTCTGCCCGGTCACACACCGTAATCTTACCGTCGCCGACTTCGAGATTGATGTTCGGCCATGCGAGCGAGCGCAACTCGGAAGTTCGCATTCCGGTAGAGGCACCGGTCTTGAATAGCACGCGCCACATCCCGACAGACGCGTTCACGATCGCGAGCACATCAGCACGATCCGGAATGTGTTCACCGATGCGTAGTGGAGCACCGTCACGTGCCTTCATTTTGATCCGCACAGGCAGGGCGGGATTGTAGCTGATCATGCCGCACCTTTGCGCATCGTTCAGCATCGTCTTGAAGCTCGCCATCACGTGACTGGCAGTCCTCCGGGAAATCGTCCTGTCGGTGATCTTTCCGGTCTTGGTCCGTGCTTTGGTCTCCAAGACCAGCCGCTTGAAGACTTCACACATCGGGGTGGTCAGCTTGGACAGCTTCAGATCGCCAAGCTGGCCGTCCCAACCGGCCGGCGCGTTCTTCGGTGACATTGCCGGGTAGATATGCACCCGCAAATGCCCGTCATACTTACGGATCGCCTCGGGTTCGAGCTTTTCGGCGTGGCAAGTTGCCAGCCACAGCGCCCCGGCCTGCCGGATCGTAATCGAGGTTCTTTCGGGCCGGTGGAGGCCGTTCTTCTGATCGACCTTCATCTGGGCTTCCCAATCCTTAGCCTCTCGCTCACGCTCGAAGGTCTTCAACCTGTATTTGCCCTCGTGGTAATAACGGACGACCCAGGCCTCGCGCGGCTCGCCTGACGGGGTGGTCCAGATTCGTTTAGAAGCGACCATGATACTCAGTTCTCCTAATGAGATGTTAGTTGTCATAATCGTCAACTAACACCAACTATGTTTCCCGATAGGAGTCGGTTTAACAGCTTGAATCTAAGTATTATTGGCATAGATTCAAATGTCTCTGAATCAAATGCTTATTCGTGATAAGTCGATTGCCAATCTTTTTTACAGGCAGTCGGCCGTCCGCAGCCCAATGAAAGACCTTCTTTTCAGTCATATCGGAGAAGCCGAGATAGATCAGGTATTTCGCGATGTTCTTGGCCCCATCGAGGATCTGCCCCGCATACACTGCATCGTCAATGTTCGGCTGCAATGCTTTGTCGGTCATGTGCATCGCCCCATCCGCAAGGGCACCCGAGAACTGCGCCGCGCTGGCAGTCGTGTCCTGTAGGAAGATGTCAACGAAGCCGCATCCATCATCGGAATTCTCCCGCAATGGAATTTCGGCTTCGAAGATGCCATGTCGGCCTGATGCAAATTCATCGTGACCTCCGTCAAGCATCGGGTTCGCCAAGTCGCACGGCATTCCACTTCTTGACGCCGCGTTTATTTAAGGCGGCGTAATCAGGGTATTGACGCCGGTAGCGATTAAACACGTCGGCCTCGACACTGTCGAGATTACAATAGCGTATTTCAGTCCAAAGATATGATTTTGCATAGATTATCTCACTGTCCTCGTGGTCGAAAACAAGATCATATCCGGCCGGCGTTGGTTTGTCGGCCAATCGTCTTCCTACTTCACGGATAAATCGGACACCGAAGGAAGTAGTGGCTTGACCGACGTAATATTGCTTTAACCGATGGTTGATGAACACATAGACACCGACATTGACTAACTCGATCAATGTGAATGGCCGGAGTAACCAGCCGCCGAGCATTTTGCCAGCTACGCGTCCACGAGAGGCCATGTCAGCGACCATCTCTGCCGACAGCTTCGCCGTGCTCATCTTGTTTCCCCTGCGATGATCGCAGCGACAGCGGCCGCGAACTCGCCGATCACCGCACGAACGACCTCGATGTGGGTGGTGCGCTTCTCCCAGGTGCGCTTGTGCGCCTTGACTTCTTCGGCGTGCAACGCATCCAGTTCGGCGAGCCGCTTGAGCAGCCGATCGAGCATATCGGCGTATGCTGGGCTGAGGACAAACGCCATCAAGGCATCGGCCTTTTCCGCTCGTGAATCGGCGCTCTGACGTAGCGTGTGAAGGTGGACGATGTGCGATCGCAGGATGTCGAGGATCACCGGAACTCTCGCCGGGTCACAGACCAGGACACCATCCTGCATATGAATCTGTCGAGCGCCCCGTGGAAAAGTGGCCGTCGATAAGATCGCAAACTCGGCATCGTAGGCGATCTGATCTGTTTTCAATTTCGAGCAGAATTTGTTCTGCCATGTCTTGTGGTTTTTTGAGTCGATGACCACACGGCCAATGTGGACTCCGCTGGACATTATATCCACGATCACGTCGGGTCCTCGTTTGCCTTTCGGAACCCGAGATACGCGCACGTCTTCCTCGCTGAAAAATCCGATTATCGAATCCGCAAGGTTGATCTCGGCCGGCTCACCAAGCTCAAAGGCAGGCAGGCGGTCATTCGCCCGCAGCGCATCCTTCAACTGCTGCTCGACCTTCATCCGATCCCCGAATGCCTTTTCCCGTTCGGCGGCGACAGCGGCATTCAATCGTTTCTCCGATGCCTCCGCTTGCGCGTCCAGTTGCCGCTTCAGCGTCGTCTCGAACGTTGCTTTCAGCGCTTCGGTTGCCGAGTCGGCGGCTTGCTTGCGGATTGCCGCTTCACGCCTTGCCATATCCTCCTTCACTTTCGCGACTGTCGCAGCCGCGGCCCGCTCGGCCTTGGCGACGCGGGCACGCTCCTGCTCGGCGATCTGATTTTTGATACGCTCGAATTCCGTGCGGTTGATCGGTGACCCGCACCAGGGGCACCGCTCGGTAGCCGGGTCGGCCCCATTGGCCTTATGACCATGGCGCGGCTTCGAGCGCGCATTGACGGTTTCGAGTGTGCTCATCTATCGTCTACCATCCGTTCTGCCGTATTGTGGCATAGACGCTTATATCAGGTGGTTCTGCTGAAATCAAGCAGGAAACGTGCTGACGCAGAGTCACTGCGTCAGGTTCAGTCCATGACGCCTGAGCAGTGCCGCGCTGCTCGCGGGTGGCTTGGGTGGAGCCAGGATCAGTTAGCCGAGAGATCCGATGTTGCGGTGCGCACGGTCGCGGCTTTCGAAAGGGGGGAGCAGACGCCGCAGCGGAATAATCTCGCTGCTATGCGCCGAGCGCTTGAGGAAGCTGGCGTCCGACTCGTTTTCGACCGGAATGGGGCAGCGGGGATATTGCGGCGGAATGCGGAGACAGCACTGTCAGACGACGTATCGGCATAGCTTGACCGGTGAGTCGAACAACCGGATCGGCCGCGTGTTCACCATAGGCCATGCCCTTCAATGCCGGGAGCCGGGCCATAGGCTCTGTGTTCTATAGAAACGCGGCCGGTGCCGATCACGCGGCCACGGACGCGAGGCGGATATATCGGCGGAAGTCCGCGGCGAGCGTCGAGATCGACCGCGCCTATATGAGCGAGATCGAGCGCGGACTCGCCAACCCCAGCATCGATTGCTGGAAAAACGACTGCGGGTGCTCAGTGTTGAGCTTGGGATTTTTTTGTGCGGCGCGATCCCCATGAGCAGCCCCCAAAGCCGCTCGAGCCGGTCGCCGCCGCGATTCGCTACTCCGGCTGACGGCTACGCTGGCCGCCGGTTATCGATGGTGTAACCGCCAGGTTCTGCGTGGCGATCGATAATCGCATCACCTGTTGTCAGGAAAGATGGACAACAGCTACGCGGTCAGATAGACGGTCCCGTCTTCCCCAGCGGCTCTGAGATGCGACCCGCAACCATGGTCGATTTTGCGGTCTTCACGGCGACATACGCGGCTCAACATGCTGCGATCGAGGGCGACCCGGAAATCTCCGATGTGCATCGGGCCGAGTTCCGGCAGCACATCGAGGCTTGCCGCGACGCAAGTCTGCTCTACGATCACGCCGCTGATTTCTGCCACTCCCGCCAGCTTTCAGGGAGAGCGGTTGCCCTTTCAACCGGAGAACGGCTCGGCCGAGCGCACAAACGATTGGAGTTCGTTCGGCTAATCGCGAATTCCCTCGGCCTCTCGCACAGGGACGTTGAAGACCTGTTACAAGACTGGCTTGGACTCGGCCCTTCGGATCAACTGACTGAAGTTCATACCAATATCGGCCATCTTCTTATGTCGGCGCACATCATATGGGCGTTTCGTAATGAAACATCTGCTGCCAAACCCTTGACCGGAGTAAATATTCCTGATCTACCTTGCGCTTTAGGACTACAATACACAGCGACAACCATGTTTTTGTTCTGGGAATTCGAGCCTCCATCGGGAGTTGGTCCTCATATGTCTACCGCATTCGATGCGGGAATGAGGTATATGCCCGGATGGAAACCGGGCGGTAAAACGCTCCCGAATGCGGAATGCCGAGATCGATATACCGAGGGAATGCCTGAAGTGGTTCTTCAACCGGTCCACTTTAGCGCCCTGACCGGGCACTTAAGGTGGACACCATGAGCACTATCGAAGAATGGACTAATACAATCAAAAGGGCGTTGGAGAATGAGCCTAAGGCGGTTCCGGGCCGTGCTGGCGAAACTCCTGTTGGAGATCTCATCACACAGATACAGAGTCTCGATCCCGGTTCAGATGAGATGGAGGCTGTTCAGCGAGCGCTGGAAAGGGTTATCGGACAGAATGCTAATTCCGACGCGGAGTGGTGGATCAACTTTTCCAACATTCTTTGCCTTTCAGGGGTGCCCTCAAGGGATTTCGGTTTGGCTCTTGATCGGATGCTTTCAGCGGGATCACCGGCCGAACCAAAAGCACGAGCACACGTCTATGTGACTGCGACGGATATCGGTCGTCGCTTTCCGCTTCCGCGACTTGCCGCTGAGACACAAATCAGAGCGCAGTTTCCGCTTCAATGGATCGATGTCGCTGTAGCTGGCGACCAGCTAAGCGCGGCGACAGATTGTATTACCGAGGCCGTTAGGAGTGGGACCCTCAGGACCTCAGATCTTTTCCTTCGTCTGCCAGGATGGTTCCAGCGTTTGGGCAACCAATTCACGCCGTTCGTGGGAAGCTGGCTGGCGACATTGCCATCGGGAAGCCAGGGCGGGGTGGTTGAATGGTTACGTCGTCGTGGCCTCAAGGTGTCCGTCCGAACCACAGTGCAACCTATGGGAGGCTATCGTGTCGGGCATCCTTATGAGGCCGGCTTCGTGGGCATTCCCGCAGAGTCCCGAACTTTCATCCGTCAGGCAAAGCCTAGAAACGCGAGCCTTAACGGCTCGGCCAACCTGCTAACCGGATAACGGCCGTGCCATCACCCCCATCCTTTAGCCTCCCTTATGCCGTGCTGTTGGATGGTTTGATAACAAGCGTCTTTAAGGCGCTGACTAGCATCTGTGAGCGCGGGGTTGACGAAGTTCACGATCGCGAGCTAAACGAGATGTTTCTTTGGCTCGCTCGCTACGAACGCGGCGTTAACCCGCACCTATTTCTCAGTAATGAACCAGATCGGTCACTTCGGTCTGGATCGCTGCCGGTAGAGCACTCGACTCGGATCTCTGCGCTGATCAGAGCCGCCGTTCAACGCTCCCGCATCTCGTCTCCAAGCGGCAGCGGTGAGCTTCTACCCTCGCCTCTACACATTCTACACAAGTATCTGACTGTCCCCGAAGAACCGGCCAGTCAAGCTTACGCATTTCTAACACTTAGGACCTACCTATTCAAAATCCTAAAGGTGTGCCCTTCTGGGCAACCCTATCCAAGCGATTATACTCGGCTTTCGTATCGTGAGATCGAGGACGCGATAGGCGCGATCAACACGCACGTGGAGGGCCGCGATAACATCCCCCTTGGAACCATCGCAGCCCGAAATCTGGTCTGCCATCTGCTCGCTATGAAGGGACTTCTACACCTTCGTTTCGGGACTCTGCGAAGCAGAGAGACCGTGGATCCGAAGGAGAGCAGACTATCCTATTGTCGCAACAGCATTGTAGCGCCCGACGATGGGTATGAATTTCGAGCGGCAGAAGACGTCGCGAATCTTCCGGAAGTTGGCGAAATCATAAACGAACTCTGGGGATTACCACTGCCCATCAGAGGCGCGGATACCGTCTTCTTTGGAGGGTTGAAGTTCTCATCTGAAGGCGGGTTGGTCGCTTCGATCACCGGGGCACCTGGTTCGGGAAAGACATCAGTTGCACTTGCTTTAGCGGTCGCTCTTTCACCCCTCGGAGCCATTACATATTTTCTAACGTCAGAAGAAGCACCTGAAGATTTGAACGCGCGGCTCGCGACCGTCACTCCAAGCTATTTATCACAGCTTTCCATATTGCCGGCTCGTCAGGAGGATTGGTTTCACTCTGATCGAGTGACTTTCGCTGGCCGGGGAGTGCGGGCGGATCTTCAAAAGATCATCGCGGACATTCAAGAGGCAGTTCAGGGTCAAGCTGATGTGGTGGACCGAGAATTTCCGCTGCCTTGTCCTCTGGTCATCGTCCTAGATGGGCTTCAGAACTTTTTCTATAACGCCGATGAAGAATATTCAATACACGACCTTGTGGATGATGCGCGCAAATGGGGAGCTTTAGTCGTATTCACCTCTGCACTCGAAAGTGATCCTTTAGGTGATCTTGATTATCTCGCCGAAGTGGTCTTGAGATTGGAATACCGGCATACGGACTCGGTTGAGGATAAGCCGGTTCGAATTTTTCTACTTAGAAAGACAAGACTCCAGATATCCCGGCCGGGCGCTCATGTTTGTCATCTATCGGGCATTGAGGGATTCCGGATCTGCCCTCAGCTTCCATCACAACTCGATCGCCGAGGCATCTTCAGACAGCGGTTACCTGACCCGAGAGGGCTTATCCAGCTTTTTAACCGACCGTTCTTATATGAGGATTTGCGCCGAATAAGGCCAGACCGACTCCGGATTGCGTCTCGTTCCGGACCCCCGGTGCTTGATAACCGCAGCCCGAGACATCTTGCCCTGCGGCGTTGGTCAAACATTCTCCTACACGGCCGAGGAAGCTCCGGAAAATCGGGCCTTGGAATGAAGATGCTTCTCGCTCCGGTTTTTCCGACCGGCCTCGAACTCAAGACATTTCCATCGCATCGCGTGCTTGTCGTCTCGTTCCTATATCCGCAATCATATTATACCGGTCTGCGGGACGGCCTACTTAGGTTGTTCCGATATGAATATCCCGAGCTTAGTCCGCCAATTCGACGTCGCCTAGAGATCGAGGTTCTGCATTTCCTGCCCGGTTTTCTGAACCCTGAGGACCTCGTGGAGAAAGTGGAGTCCATGTTAGAACGTGGAGAACTGGAAGGATACCCATTCGACGGCATTCTCTTGGACGGCTTGCATAACGTCTTCCTCCAATTCCCTCGTCTGGCGCAGAATTCGATGGTCTGGCCCATGCTGTATGGGCTGCTCCGGACGCGCGACCTGACCGTCGTTTCTACGCACACGACCTTCAACATCACGTCGAGTGCCGGAAGCTCCAAGGATACTGAGTTCGTATTTGACGAAGCGCGGCCACTGCTGCACGCCCTGGTGCAGGCCGCCGACTATTATTTTGAGATTGAGACGCCAGAAGCCCCAGAACTCAAAGACTCTAAAGAGGATTTTGAGATTAAAATTATCGCATCAATTACACCTATAACCACAAACGAACCTCGCTATTGGAACCGTGAGAAGCTGGTTTTACACACCGGAACACGGCAGCCCACGTTGCCGCTCGCTGATCTATCTTAGCCGCGCGGAGGCTCAGAGATCGATTCCCGCACGCGGTGTGCGACGAGTTCTTCTTCACGTAGCTCATGCTGCCAAAGGCGAAGAATGCGCCATCCACGTCGTGTCAGGGTTTTCCCGACGAGACGATCACGCGCTACGTTGCGTTCAAGCTTGGTGGTCCAAAACTCGCGGTTGCTCGCCGGGATTGACCCGTGAGTCGGGCAGCCGTGCCAGAAACAGCCATCCACGAATACTGCGAGGCGGACGCTACGGAAGACGAAATCCGGGCTGCCGAACACCTTAGCTCGACGACGCCAGCCCGTGATCTTGTGATCGCGGAAGATCGTGACGAGGCGCAGTTCAGTAGCTTGATTACCCCGGCTCTTGACCCGCGCCATTATGGCGGATCGTTTTTCCGGGGGATAAACGTCCGTCATAGCAATCGTCAAGCCTCGTCAATCTCTTTTGCGAACGCGGTGCTTCGGCGAACTGCGCCCGCCTGTTTGCTGCTACCCCATTTCTCAGCTTGCTCGACGAAGTTCTCGTCACCGAGGTTGCTTAGCTCCAACTCCTTGTCTTGCTGGACCTGGATGAGAAGCGGAAACCGAACACCCTGGCCGCTGACAATCCCCTGTCCCGGTCCAAAGCCGGGTAGCAATCGACTGTCGGCCCGAGAGAGATTTTCCATGACCCGCTCAACAAACGACTGATCTCGCGGATTGACGAGTCGAAAAATCATGTAGGTATTACACTGCGACAGGGTTGTCTCATCCAGCCTGCTCGGGCGCTGGCTGATTAGAAGCAGTCCAACACCAAACTTTCTCCCCTCCGTGATGACCTTCCTGATGATTTCGACAGAAGGGGTGTTTCGCTGTCCTTCGCCTGCTGACGGAATGAAATTATGCGCTTCCTCGATCACGCAGAGCAGTGGTGGAATCTCGTTGCTGAGTGACGCCCGCTTCTCGAAAAGGTGCTTTAAAACAAGTGCAACCATTGTGGATTGCGTAAGATGATCATAGCCGCCGAGATAGATGATGCTTGCTTGCCCCGGCTGAACAATCTCGTAAGGTCGAGTGATAGGGTCAGGTAGAGGCTCAAATGGAAACTCTTTCAGCCTGTCCCGAAGCCGATCATTCGACTGTTTCATTGCTTCCAGGTGACCTTGGACTATACGCAATCCACGTTTTACCGCTGGAATTGTGCCGGGATGCAGGCGCGTGTTGCCCGTGGTTCGTATATTCTCTAACTCCCCAAACAATCTGTCAATGAATACGGAAACCTCATTACCATCTGCGTCGATTTTGGTTTGTTCCAAAGCTTGTTCATAAACGTCTCGTTGTGGTTCCGTAAGACCTTGAGTCATCTCACGAATTAGATAAGCGATTAGATCGCGTGTTTCTTCCTGGACGCGGACATGCGGATAGAAAACCTTAATCGTATTTTTGGGAAATAACTCTCTCTTTGCCCAGAAGCCCAGATAATCTCCGTGAGGATCAAGGATCACCATTGGGTATTTGGCATCGAGCAGTTCTCGAATAACCCGCCGTGCCGCCACCGTTTTGCCACCGCCGGTCATCGCCAGGATTGCCATATGTCGCGCGACGATCGGGTTCGTCTTGATCTCTACATCGACATCCCGCCGACCTACCAACCAACCGAGCTTCAGCCGATGCACTTCCTCGTCCCCGGTCAGGATGCGCTTTACCGCGTCGGCCGGCGGCAATATGACTTCAGCGCCGGGGTTTACCGGGTAATTGAGCGGATTCAACGTCCGGTAATCGCCTTCCGCCGCACAGCCGAGGACCAGCACCTTGGCTTCGGTCTGATCGCGTGAGAAGGAAAGGATCGTATCAAGGAGTTTGATGCCCTCGTCGGCGAGTTCCTGGCCCGCTTCAACTGGCAGGAATGGGTTATACCGATCAAGCTCTATGATCCGGCCCCAAGCATTGACTGTCTCGAATGTGTCGTAGCCACCGGCCGGCACTTCCATTGTGACTGCGACGAGATCGCCCATTTTCGCGGCGCGGCTTCTAAGGACGAACCGAAACTCATGGGGAGATGTATTCCCCACCACAGTCCCGATATGGATTCCCTTCATGTTGCCCCCCTCGGCATCCGCCGGTCACGCCTAATTTGTCGGCCTGTAAAAGAAATCGCGCGGCGTGTGCGCGAGTAGTTGTCTCACTTGAGCTATCAGACGCGGGTTCCCTTCCGCCATAGCTCTGTTCAGCACGCTTGCGGCCAATCGCGCGGAAATATTGCGAGAAAGCCACATTGGCACCTTCGCATACTTATCAACTATATCAAGACCAACTGGAAATGCGTAGCGAGGCAGTAGCCTTGCGGTGTGATATAAGAGGCGCATTAGTTCTTCGGCGCGTTGCTGTGCAGCAGGATTTAATTCGATACGAAACGGAAAAGTGACATCCGTTGTTTTAAGTATAGTAGCAAACGGGTTTGGATACTGCCCGACTGCCGCTTTCCAATTCTCTCGTGCTCGTCTCGGGTCGTTTTTGGCGATGATGACCGGCGTAATGTATTCGCCCTCTCCCAACACGCATCCGAACAGGAATTCATCTGTGATCCCATAGCGCTTGAGAAGGCCCATAACCTTCCGTTTGTTGTCTCCCGTGATCACTGCCGCCTTAACGGCGTGATCGAGCACCGCTGACGCGAGCCATGTTCCAGGTCCACGTTCAACCACACCTAAGAACGGGACTTTCGAGTCGCAGATACGGCTTATAATAAACCCATAGACGGCCATAAACTGCCGCCACATTCGCTCATTATTACGTCTGGGAATGTCGTTTATGCGAGCTTCGACCTCTGTTTTTTCTATCCCAACTTTGGTCAAAAACTCGTTGGTCAAGAACGGTATATAATTTGGGTCACCCTCGTCATACATCGTGAATTGATTGATCAGTGGTCCGTGTAGAAAGACCGCATCAACATCGTTGTTGGCATCGATGAAGCGGAGGCCGCACAAAGATTCGAGTGTGTATCTTGCGGCCTCACCCAAACGCCTTAGATCAATTTGATCGTCGTCGTTCATCGGGACGCCGGTATTTTTGTCGATGATATCGCCGACTACAAAGGGTTGGAGTGCCCAATTTTCACGGCGATCAAGGTCAACCTCGCCCGGTCTCACGCAATAAATACCAACCCGCATCGCGGTCGGTTCGCTTCCCGGTAAACCTGCGATTTTAGCGATACCACCATCCAAATACGCGTATCGCTTCCCCTGAGCGTCCGCCCAGGTGGTCAAATGGTCTCGCTCAACCTTATGAATTTTAAGCGGGCAATCTTCATTTTCGAGAATGTCGCGGAAATGATCTGCGAGCCGCCTGAGGTGAATAGGAAACTTCAGATTGTCTTCAGCACTCAAGCTGGAAAGGTGAGTGAGTAGTGGAACAACTATATGGGGAGCCTTAAGGAAGGCATCCGTCTGAACCGAAAATAATCCTGCATCTTCCGTTTGCGCTTCCCCAAGCAAAAAATCAAAAATACCGTCAGCGGCCATCCCATCCTTCGAAACGGACGGTTCGATTTCGGTTATCGATGATGGTGGCAATCCAAAGGCGTTTAGCCTAAGTTCTGGCCGTTCTTCGGATAACGACCGGAATTTGTCTTTCGTTGTTATGTGAAAATTGGTCCTGAGAACATCATCTATCTGTTCAACGAGAATTAGGAAGATATTATTCGTTAACGGTCTCGCTAAAAGGTCTTTCGCCAAGGCGGTAGATTGCAGATAGGTTTTTCCGTTTTCGCCAACAACAAGACGGGCTTCATGATCGAGGCGTAACCGTCCACCACGATCTCGAAACTTTACTTGCGCGTCAGTGGCAGGGTTCGTGAACGAGGAAACTCTGTCCGATAGCGCAATTTGCGAGCGCGTCTTCGCCCTCTTGGCACGGGTTTCATCGCCGAGACACCATTCGGCATCCACCACTACAAGCAGAGAAAGGGCGGTGCCGTTAGCCATTGTTAGCAGCCTGCTTTAGAGCGGCTAGCGAGCGCCGCGTGGACGCTCAGCGCATGGCGGCGGATGAACTCGGGTGGGAGAGCGTTTCCGATCATCAGCGCTATAGCTTCTTTCCCCGCTGAAACGGGGAACCGGTAATCCTTCGGAAATCCCTGTAAGAGCGCCGCCTCCCGCAAGGTAATCGCGCGATCCTCGTCAGGATGCAGGAAGCGCCCCTTCGACGGGTTATGGCAGCCACTCGTGATCGTCGGGGCAACGTCATCCCACGCCATCCTGCCATAGATGTCGTGAAAGCCGTCCTGGCGCTGATGGCACCCAAGTTGGCGCTCATCGGGGAGGTCACGGCGACTGCCGCCGTCTTTCGGAATGTCCCGGATTAGCTGGCGGACGTGTGCGGCACGGTTTTCTGGGAGGTCATGAAGTTCGTCGCCGCTCGTGCCAGCGGCTTCGAGGTCCCCGATGGTGCGCTTGACGGTAATGAGATCCGCCGATTCTACGGCGAGAGGAATCTTAAACCCAAGTCCGGCCAAGAGGATCAACCGCTTTCGCCTTTGGGGCACACCATATCGAGCCGCGTCTTTGACGGCCCATACGACTTCGTAGCCAAGTAAGCGGAGACGATTGCAGAAATCATTAAATGATGGATGTTCGCGGAGTTTTGGAACGTTCTCCATCATCAGAGCTTTCGGCCGCAGAACACGAGCGAACCGGAGCATCTGATAAACAAGGTAATTTCGTTTATCCTCTGCAGATCGTGCGCCGTTCTGAGTGCGAAGCACAGAGAAGCCCTGACAGGGGGGGCATCCAGCCAGAAAGTCTAATTGGCCGGGAATTAGCTTTAGTTCGTCTCTGATAGCCCAAGCGGGGACACGGCAAATGTTCCGCCGCTTCAGTAGAACTTCCGAATGATTCTTCGCGTATGTCTCGTTCGCTTTCTTGTCGATCTCGATTGCGGCCAGGACGCGAAAGCCCGCCTGCTTGAGACCGAGCGTTAGCCCCCCACAGCCCGAGAACAGGTCAATCGCCGTGAATTCCCGCATCTACAACGTGCTTTCGATGCCTCCACGGCGAGAATAAGCTGATTGGCACGGCCTCCATTGGGAGCATATCTTAGGTTCCCGCTTCGTTCCAAGCAAAATTGCGGTGCTTGGAGAATCACCTTCTGCACGGCCGTCTCCCCGGCCAGCCGAGGGTAGTCCTTTCCGTAAGGCTTTGGGATACAAAAATGACCCGAACCGGGATACAATCCTCGTCAATGGCGGATCGTGAAACCCGCAAATTTCCTTGGCTCATGGATCATCCGGCAAAGTCCCGGCCTTCGCCGGGATGACATCTCCTTGAAGCTTCTGTCTGCGTACTTCCCTGGTGAAAACCGGTGTTTCAAAAACTGCCCGGGCCGCGGGCGATCGCGACCGCGCCGGTGCGCGACACCTCGACCAGCCCCAAGGGGTCCATCAGCGCGATAAAGGCATTGAGCTTCTCGGCCGAGCCGGTCAACTCGAAGACGAAGCTTTCGGTTGTCGAATCGACGACGTTGGCGCGGAAGATGCCGGCGAGGCGCAGCGATTCGATGCGCCCTTCGCCTGTCCCGGCGACCTTGATCAGCGCCATTTCGCGCTCGACGGCGGGGCCTTCGTCGGTCAAATCGTGGATTTTGTGCACCGGCACGAGGCGCGAGAGTTGCGCCTTGATCTGCTCGATGATCATGCGCGTGCCGCTGGTCACGATGGTGATCCGCGACAAGCGGTTGGTGCGGTCGACCTCGGCGACGGTCAGGCTGTCGATGTTGTAGCCGCGCCCGGAAAAGAGCCCGACGACGCGCGCCAGGATGCCCGGCTCGTTGTCGACCAGCACCGCGATCGTGTGGCGCTCGATGTCGTCAACCATGACCGCACGAGTAGGCTCCTCCCCCGCACCGCGGGGGAGGTGGCGACCCCGGGCTGGACCCGGGGGAGCCGGAGGGGGCTGCTGCCGCACCCGTAAATGGTTTGGGGACCGGCGAACGCCCCCTCCACCATGCTTTGCATGGTCCCCCTCCCCCGCTTCGCGAGGGAGGAACCGCCAACGCCGCCTGCGTTGTCACACCAGCACCATGCCCTCTTCCGAGACCGGCTGCTCCGCCTTGTCGGCGGGGCCGAGCAGCATCTCGTTATGGGCGGCGCCCGAGGGGATCATCGGGAAGCAGTTTTCCATCTGGTCGACCACGACGTCGAGCACGAAGGCTCCCGGCGTCTCGATCATCTCGCGGATCGCATCGTCGACCGCGTCAGGGCGCTCGACCCGCCTCCCCTTCGCGCCGAACGCGTCGGCCAGCTTGACGAAATCGGGCAGTGCGGCGGTGTAGCTTTCCGAATAGCGGGCGCCGTGCAGCAATTCCTGCCACTGCCGCACCATGCCCATGTACTGGTTGTTGAGAATGAAGGCCTTCACCGGCAGACGGTACTGGCAGATCGTCGACATCTCCTGGATGTTCATCAGGATCGAGGCTTCGCCGGCGATGTCGATGACGAGCGCCTCGGGGTGCGCCACCTGCACCCCGACCGCGGCCGGCAATCCGTAGCCCATCGTGCCGAGGCCGCCCGAAGTCATCCAGTGATAGGGCGTGTCGAACTTGAAGAACTGGGCGGCCCACATCTGGTGCTGGCCGACCTCGGTGGTGATGTAGGGGTCGCGCCCCCGGGTCAGCGCATAGAGCCGCTCCAGCGCATATTGCGGCTTGATGATGTCGCGGCCGGTGCCGTCATAGCGCAGGCACTCGCGCCCCCGCCACGAATCCAACTGGCGCCACCAGGCCTTCCGCGCTGCGCCATCCGGGCGCGGCGCGGCCTTGCGCCAGGCGGCGAGAAGCGTGCCCAACACCTCGCCGCAATCGCCGAGCAACGGCACGTCGATCCGCACGTTCTTGTTGATCGAGGAGGGATCGATGTCGATGTGGATCTTCTTCGAATTGGGCGAAAAGGCGTTGAGCCTTCCGGTCACCCGGTCGTCGAAGCGCGAGCCGACCGCGATCATCAGGTCGCAATCGTGCATCGCCATGTTGGCTTCGTACATCCCGTGCATGCCGACCATGCCGAGAAAATGCGGGTCGCTCGCCGGGAAAGCGCCAAGCCCCATCAGGGTCAGCGTGCACGGCGCATCGACCGCCCGCACCAGTTCGGTGAAGCGGGCGCAGGCCTCGGGCCCCGAATTGATCACCCCGCCGCCGCCGTAAAACAAGGGTCGCTTCGCCGCCGCGATCATCGCCACCGCCTCGGCGATCCGCGCCGGGTCGGCCTGCATTTGCGGCCGGTAGCTCTTGTGCCGCCCCTGTTCCGGCCCGCTATAGGTACCGAGCGCAAAGAGGATGTCCTTCGGTAGATCGACCACCACCGGTCCCGGCCGACCGCTGCGGGCGACATAGAAGGCTTCGTGCATGACGCGCGCGAGGTCGGCGACGTCCTTCACGAGATAATTGTGCTTGGTGCACGGCCGCGTGATGCCGGTGGTGTCGGCTTCCTGGAAGGCGTCGTTGCCGATGAGGTGCGTCGGCACCTGCCCGGTCAGGCACACGACCGGCACCGAATCCATCAGCGCGTCGGTGAGCCCCGTCACCGCGTTGGTGGCGCCGGGGCCGCTCGTCACCAGTACGACGCCGACCTTGCCGGTCGAGCGCGCGTAGCCCTCGGCGGCGTGCACGGCGCCTCCCTCCTGGCGCACCAGGATGTGGCGCAGCGCGTTCTGCTTGAACAAGGAATCGTAGATCGGCAGGACCGCGCCGCCGGGATAGCCGAATACGACATCGACGCCCTGGTCGACGAGCGCCTTGATGACGATATCCGCCCCGCAGATCGGCTCGGCCGACATGATCTTCTCCTCGCCTGAATAACGGTAAATCCATCCACTCGGGCCAGCGCGCGGCCGGTCCGGGGAGCGGCACCCTAGTCAGCTAGGGTCGGCGGGTCAACAGGAAATGATCAATAAAATGACGTGAGCACCGCAACAAACTTTCCGAAAATTGCTCATTGAACGTCAGGTCAGCCGTCATCTGGTGGCCGAACCAGGTCATCTGCCGCTTGGCGTAACGCCGCGTTGACCGCTGTGCCAGCGGTATCGCCTGGTTGAGCGTGATCTCACCGCGCACATGGCGCAGCAATTCCGGCACACCAACGCCCTTCATCGCCGGCAAGCCGGGATCGAGGCCGCGCGCCGCCAGCGCCCTCGCCTCGGCGAGCCCACCGGCTGCAATCATGCGGGCGAAGCGAGCGTCGCATGCGGCATATAGCGCCTCCCGGGGCGGCGCCAGCAGCAGCGACGCGAAGCGGTAGGGCGTGGTGTAGGCGGCCTGGCGCTGCCATTCGCCGAGCGGCACGCCGGTCGCGCGCGCCACCTCGAAGGCGCGCGTCAGACGCTGCCGATCGCCGGGTGGCAGGCGAGCCGCCGCCACCGGGTCGAGCGCCCGCAGCCGCTCGACGAACCCGGGCGCGCCGAGCCGGCGGTAGAGCTCGCCTGCCTCGATGCGGATTGGCGCCGGGATCGGCGGGATCGCCGCGAGGCCATACTGCAATGCACGCAGGTAGAGTCCAGTGCCGCCGACGATTATCGGCAGCCGCCCGATCGCGTGCGCGGCCTCGATCTCGGCCAGCGCCAGCGCGCGCCACCGCCCGACCGAGCCGCGCTCGGCGGCGTCGAGAACGCCGTAGAGCTGATGCGGCACGCGCGCCACCGCCGCGGCATCCGGACGCGCGCTGAGGATCGCCAGATCGCGATAGACCTGCAGGCTGTCGGCGTTGATGATCGTGCCGGCGAAGGCCGTCGCCAGTTCGAGCGCCAGCGCCGACTTGCCGCTCGCGGTCGGCCCGGCGATCAGGATGACCGGCAGCGGCGTCGACGCACCGGAGGAGGGATCGCGGTGAGCCTCGTGATGACCGTGATCGCCGGCGCGGCTGCCCACGACACCCTGCCAGATCTAATTGGCCGGCTGGCGGCCGCGCTGCCGCTGACCGCCGCGCCGGATTGGCTGGCGCCCGGCATCGCCTGCGACCTTGCGCTGTTCGGGAGCGACGCGGCTGGGGCCGAGCAGATCGCCCGGCAGGCAATCGGCGCAGCCGCGATCGACGTCTTGGTGCAGGCCGCGGCCGGGCGGCGCAAGCGGGTGCTGGTCGCCGATCTGGAGTCGACGATCATCGAAAACGAGATGCTCGACGAGTTGGCCGATTTTGTCGGGCGGCGCGCAGAGGTCGCCGAGATCACGCGGCGGGCGATGAATGGCGAACTCGATTTCGCCGCCGCGCTCGCCGAGCGCGTTGCGCTGCTCGCGGGCCTGCCGGCCAGCGTGCTCGACGCGGCGGCGGCGCGCATCCGGCTGATGCCGGGAGCGCGGGCGCTGATCGCCACCGCGCGCGCGGCGGGCGTGCGGACCGCTCTCGTCTCCGGCGGCTTTACGGTCTTCGCCGAGCCGATCGCGGCCATGCTCGGCTTCGACAGGGTGGTCGCCAACCGGCTCGACATCGTCGATGGGCGGATCGGCGGCACCGTCGCGGCGCCGCTCGTCACCGGCGACACCAAACGCGCGGCGTTGTTGGCATTGGCCGACGAATGCGGCGTCGGCCCGGCCGCGACGCTCGCTGTCGGCGACGGTGCCAACGATCTGCCGATGCTCGAGACGGCCGGGCTCGGCGTTGCCTTCCGCGCCAAGCCAGCTGTCGCCACCACGGCCCGCTGGCGCATCGACCATGGCGACCTCACGGCCCTGCTTTATGCTCAAGCCTACCGCCGGGACGAATTCGTCGTGATCTGACAATCCTTACTTGGCCGCCAGTTCGGACAGTTCCTCGGGGTAATTCTCTCTAAGCTCCGCGGTGACGATCTGGAGGAGCAATTCGCTGCCGCCCTCGATGCTCTCATCGCCACGGAATCGTGATATCTCGATGTGGTTGTCTTCGAATACATCGATTTCGACCCGCTCGCCGACGATCGTGGCAACGAACGTCAGCGCATCGAGCCGATCTCGCATGATGTAAAAGTGAATATGAGCCTTCTCCAGCAGCCGGATCGTATCGAAAACGGCATTTGGGGGTTTACGGCTCTTCTTTACGTTCTTCATTTGCGGTACTCGCCACGGAACAGCAGCTTTCGCGCCGTCTGCGCGCGCCGGCTCCCTGCTGCTGCTTCGTCGATCACATGTTGCACTGACGAATCTAGATATTCTCCCGGAAATACCCGCAACACGCCGGCCTTGCAATTCCGCTGGTGAATTGGCGACAAATGTTGCGCTGATCGTCGCTCCTCGCCATCCGTGTTGGAGGTGATCAGCTCTTGTCGAGGCGGAGCGCGACGAAGCGCAGGTCGCCCTTGCGTTCGACCAGCAGCAGGATCGACTTGCGCCCACCGCGCTTTGCTTCGTCGACCTTGCCGGCCACCTCGCTGGTGCTTTTGATCTCCTCCTGGGAAGCTTCCATGATCACGTCGCCCGGCTGCAGCCCCTTGTCGGCCGCCGGGCTGGGCTTTGCGACCCCGACCACGACGACCCCCTTGTCGTCGCTCAGCGAGAATTTGTCCTTCAGCGTCGGGGTGATGTTGGAGAGCGTGAGGCCGAGCATCGACACGGTGCCCGCATCCGGTTTCGCCGGCTTTTCCGGGACGCTCGCCTTCGCCACGACCGGCTCGCTCTCGTCGAGCTTGCCGACCGTGACCTGCAGAACCGTCTGTTGTCGCTTGCGCCAGACCGTCACCGGCACGCTCTTGCCCACCCGCGCCTCGGCGACGAGCCGGGGCAAGTGATGCATATCGGTGACCGGCTTGCCGTTGAAGGTCAGGATCACGTCGCCCGGCTGGATTCCCCCCTGCTGCGCCGGGCCGTTGTCGTTGACGCTGGCGACGAGCGCGCCATGCGCCTTGTCGAGGCCAAGGGTTTCGGCGATCTCGTCGCTGACTGCCTGGATGCGCACCCCGAGCCAGCCGCGGTGCACCGTATGGTCGGGCTCGCGGACCAGTTCGGCCACGACCTCCTTCGCAAGATTGGACGGGATCGCGAAGCCGATGCCGATCGAGCCGCCCGAAGGCGAATAGATCGCGGTGTTGATGCCGATGACCTGGCCGTCCATGTTGAACATCGGCCCGCCGGAGTTGCCCCGGTTGATCGCGGCGTCGGTCTGCAGGAAGTCGTCGTAAGGGCCGGAATTGATGTCGCGCTGCCGTGCCGACAGGATGCCGGCGGTGACACTGCCGCCGAGCCCGAACGGGTTGCCGATCGCCAGCACCCAGTCGCCGACCCGCGATTTGTCGCTGTCGCCCCAGGCGGCGACCGGCAGCGGCTTCTCTGTCTTGACCTTGAGCACCGCGACGTCGGTCTTGGTGTCGCGGCCGACGACCTCGGCCTTCAGGTTGGTATCGTCGTGCAGGATGACCGTGATCTGGTCGGCGTCGGTGATGACGTGGTTGTTGGTGACGATATAGCCCGAAGCATCGATGATAAAGCCCGAGCCGAGCGAGGTCGCCTTGCGCGGCCGCAGCTGCGGTCGCTCGCCCGGTTGGCCGTTGTGGTCGAAGAAGTCCTTGAAGAATTCCTCAAACGGCGAGCCTTGCGGCAGCTCGGAGTGACCCGGCGATTTCTCGCTCTGGCTCTCGGGCTTGACGGTCTGCGTCGTCGAAATGTTGACGACCGACGGCAGCAGCTTCTCCGCCAGATCGGCAAACCCGTCCGGCCCCGGCCGCGCCGCCGCCGGCAGCGCAGCGGCGGCGAACAGCAGCGCGCCGGCCGTCACGACGGCCGAGCGCCGCAGTCTCGATGAAATGATCGACACGTTATGCACTCCTCGCGACAAGGCCCGATATCGCGCAGATTAAATTGGCCCGGCAGAGCCTCGCGCCAAGAGCGATGGCCGGAGGTCATGCCGGTCGCATTCCACCGCCGGTGCCGGCCATGCAGGATACGGGAGGAGCCGCCGGCAGGCCAGAGCCCATTGCCGCGCTGGCGGCCTCAGCGCCGCAGCCACCACACCACCGCGACGCCGACCGCGGCGGCCAATAAGCCCGAGGTGCGCAGCACCTGCGGCGGCACCATCATCGCGCGCGCCGCCATCCGTCTCATCCCCTCCGGGAACAACGCGTAGAGGATGCCCTCGATGACGAGAACGAGGGCGACGCCAGTTCCCAGGTCGCGCATCACCGGCCGGGCGGTTCACCATCGTGGACGGCCGGGGCGTGGGTCACTGGCGGCGCGCCCGCTCGGCTGGCGCAGCCGGCGAGCTGCCTGCGGCGCCGGGCGTGCCCGAGGCCGCCGACGGCCCCGCCGAACCTTTCCAACCCCCGAAGAAGCGGAAAAAATTGCTCTGCGGCGTCAGCACGAACGCGGTGTCCTTACCAGCCAGCGCGTGGCGATAGGCCTCGAGCGAGCGGTAGAAGGCAAAGAACTGCTCATCCTGGCCGTACGCCTTGGCGTAGATCGCCGTAGCCGAGGCATCGCCCTGGCCGCGTAATGCCTGCGCCTCGCGCTGGGCGTCGGCGACGATCACGGTGACCTCGCGGTCGGCGTTGGCGCGCACGGTCTGCGCCGCCTGGGCGCCCTCGGCCCGATAGAGCGCCGCCTGCTGCTGGCGCTCGGAATTCATCCGCGCGTAGATCGCCTCCATGTTTTGCTGCGGCAGGTCGACCCGGCGGATCCGGGTATCGATGACCTCGATGCCGAACGGCTTGGCCGCGCCCCTGACCTCGTCGCGGATCTTGTGCATGATCGCGGCCCGCTGCACCGACAACAGCGCCGACAGCGGCACCTGGCCGATGACCTGGCGCAGGCTGCTGCTGACCATCGCGGTGAGGCGCGCCCGCACGGCATCCTCGCTGCCAACGGTCTGGTAGAACAGCAGCGGGTCGGTTATGCGATACCGCGTATAGGTGTCGACGACGAGCCGCTTTTGGTCCGAAGCGATGACTTCCTCGGAGGGCGGTTCGACATCGAGCAGCCGCTTGTCGAAATAGACCACGTTCTGCACGAACGGGATTTTGACCTCGAGCCCCGGCAGGTTGATGACCCGCACCGGCCGGCCGAATTGCAGGAGCAGCGCCTGCTCGGTCTGATCGACGATGAACAGCGAACTCAGCGCGACAATGCCGGCGAGGACCAGCGCGGCGGCGATGACGGCGAGGAGGCGTCGGCTCATCGCGTCGGCTCCCGCGCGGATTGCGGCGCCGGTTCGGCGGCGGCTGGCGGGCTGGCGAGACCCGGCAGCGGCAGATACGGGACGACGCCGCTCTTGCCCTGCGCCCCTTCGTCGATGATCACCTTCTTGCTGTCCGCGAGGATCTCTTCCATCGTCACGATGAAGAGGCGTTCGCGGGTGACGTCCTCGGCCGCCTTGAAGGCCTTGTAGACCGAATCGAAGCGGGTCGCGTCGCCGTTCGCCTGAGCCACCACCTGCTGACGATAGGCCTCGGCACCCTGGATGATCTTGGTGGCTTCGCCGCGCGCCTTCGGGACCACGCCGTTGCTATAGGACTCGGCCTCGTTCTTGAGGCGGGCCTGGTCGGCGAGGGCCGCCTGCACGTCGCGGAAGGCGGCGATGACCGGACCCGGCGGATCGACCCGCTGCAAGGTAACCTGGGTGACCTGGATCCCGGCGCCGTAGGCGTCGAGCAGCTGCTGCGTCAGCTTTTCGGTGTCGTTCTCGATCTGCTGGCGGCCAGCCGACAGCTCCATCGCCAGCGGGTGTTCGCCGACGACTTCGCGCAGCGCGCTCTCGGCCGCCGATTTGGCGGTCTTCTCCGGGGCGCGGATGTTGAAGAGGTAGGCCCGCGCGTCCTTGATGATCCAGAAGACCGTGCAGTTGACGTCGACGATGTTTTCATCGCCGGTCAGCATCAGAGATTCTTCGGCCACCTGGTTGCCCGCGGTCGGCCGCTCGCTGGCGTTCTCCTCGCTGCGGAAGCCGATTTCGGTGCGATTGACCCGCGTGACCTTGGGCGTCAAGACCCGCTCGATCGGCGTCGGGTAATGCCAGTGGAGCCCGGGAGTGGTCGTGTAGGCGGCGCGACCGAAGCGCAGCACCACGCCCTCCTCATCGGGCAGGACGCGGTAAAACCCGCTCACCAGCCACAGCGCGACGATCGCCAGCACCACGATCAGGATGCCGGGGCCGGAGCCGAAACCGCCCGGAAGGAGGTGGCGGAAGCGGTCCTGGCTGCGCCGCAGGAGTTCCTCGAGATTTGGCGGCCGCGGCCCGCGTGGGCCCGACGGGCCGTCGCCCGGGCCGTTGCCGCGCCCGCCCCCCCAGGGCCCGCCGCCGCGGGGCCCAGTGCCCCACGGCCCGCCGCCCTCACTGTGCCAGATCATCGAACTCGACCCTTTCCGCGGCTGTGGCCGGGCCACGCTTCAGCGTGATCGTTCAGCCGCGAGGAGTTCCCGCGCCGGGCTTGGGCGATAGAGGGCGCGGCGCGGGGGTGTTGTCAAGTGCCGGCGCCGCGCCTAAATGCCGTCAACTTCACCCCTGCGCACGGAAGCCTCGGATGGCGATTACCGAAAAACAGGTACTCGACGCGCTGGCCGCGGTGCGCGATCCCGACAAGGGCGGCGACATCGTCGCGCTCGGCATGGTGTCGGGGGTCGTCGTGCGCGACGGCAATGTCGGCTTCGCGATCGAGGTCGAGCCGGAGCGCGGCGCCCGCCTCGAGCCGCTGCGCAAGGCTGCCGAACTTGCGGTCGAGGCGGTGCCCGGGGTGTTGTCGGTCACTGCGGTCCTGACCGCCGAGGCGCCTGGGCGCGCTCAGGCCACCCAGCGCGAGGCGCCACAGGTTGCGGTTGCGCAGACCGGCGCGCAGGCGCACGCGAAGAACGCCCTGGCGCCGGGCGTCCGCGCGATCGTCGCGGTCGCCTCGGGCAAGGGCGGGGTCGGCAAGTCAACGGTCGCCGCCAATTTGGCGCTGGCGCTGAAGGCGAACGGCCTCTCGGTCGGGGTGCTCGACGCCGACATCTACGGCCCCTCGATGCCGCGCATGCTGGGGATCTCCGGGCGACCCAACACCGCTGACGGCAAGATCCTGCGGCCAATGGAGAATTACGGCGTCAAATGCATGTCGATCGGCTTTCTGGTACCGGAAGACACGCCGATGATCTGGCGCGGCCCGATGGTGATGAGCGCGCTGCAGCAGATGCTGCGCGACGTCGCCTGGGGCGAACTCGACATCATGATCGTCGACATGCCGCCCGGCACCGGCGACGCGCAGCTGACGATGGCGCAGCAGGTGGCGCTGGCCGGCGCGGTCATCGTCTCGACGCCGCAGGACATCGCGCTGATCGACGCCCGCCGCGGTCTCGCGATGTTCAACAAGGTCAACGTGCCGGTGCTCGGCATTATCGAAAACATGAGCTATTTCCTGTGCCCGCATTGCGGCGGCCGCAGCGACATTTTCAGCCACGGCGGCGCGCGGCGCGAAGCCGAGCGCCTCGGCGTCGATTTCCTCGGCGAAGTGCCGCTCGACCTGGCAATCCGCGAAACCTCCGACGAAGGGCGCCCGATCACTGTCTCGCAACCGGCCTCGCCCTATGCCCGCACCTTCCGCGACATCGCCCGGCAGGTGTGGGACAAGGTCTCAGGCGAGGCGCCGGCACGCCGCACCGCGCCGCGCATCGTCGTCGAATAACGCGCCCGGGCGGCAAGCAGGCGGCAAGGAGGAGGATGCGATGCGCAGGCTGCTTCTCGCGGCCGCGATCGGCATCGCACTCTTGGTCGCGGCGCCGGCGGCCCGCGCCGATCCGGACACGCTGTGGCGGTTCGTCAGCGGCCTGTGCGTTCCCAATGAGCAGCAGCACGGCAACCCGGCGCCGTGCGCATTGGTCGATTTGCACGCCGGGCTCGATGCCGGCTACGTCATCCTCAAGGACATCCGGGGCGCGACGCAATATCTCCTGATCCCGACCGCCCGGATCACCGGCATCGAGGATCCGCTTCTGTTGCGGTCGGGCACGCCAAACTACTTCGCCGCCGCCTGGCGCGAGCGTTCCTATACCGAAAAGGCCGCCGGCCACGGGCTGCCGCGCGACGTGCTGAGCCTCGCGGTCAATTCCCCGTTCGGCCGCTCGCAAAACCAGCTGCACATCCATATCGACTGCATCCGCCCCGATGTGCGCGCGACACTGCACCGCCAGCTTGCCGCGATCGGCAACCGGTGGACGCCACTCGCGGTGCCGCTCGCCCGCCACCGCTACTGGGCGATGCGGGTCGCCGGCGCCGAGCTTGACGGCGCCGATCCGTTTCGTCTGCTGGCCGAGATGAAGCCAGGCACCGCGGCGGCGATGCCCCAGCACACCCTTGTCGCCGTCGGCGCCGAATTGCCCGGCGGCCGGCCCGGCTTCATCCTGCTCGACAGTCAACTCGATCTGGTTCGCGGCAACCACGCCAGCGGCGAGGAACTGCAAGACCACGCCTGCACCCTCGCCCGGCAATTACCGCGATGACGCTGATCGCGCCCCTACACCGCCGGCGCGGTGCTCAGGACCTGCCGAGCAGCGCCATCAGTTCCCGCCATTCGCGCGGTGAGAGGCCGCTCGCCGCCTGGTCGACCGCTTCGCCAGCGAGCAACCGGCGGATCACCGCGAGGCCGCTCGCCGAGATCGCCGCGGCATTCATGCGGTACTCAAGGAACGCCTCATAAGCCATTGGCACCCAGCGCTTTACGGTTTCGAGCATTACGTCGGCATAGGCGCGGATCTCGTACTGGGCATGCGGGTCCGCGCGCAGGCTAAGGAAGTGTAAGAGGTTGTGAAGGTCGGTTTTCCAATACCATTGGGTATAAAAGTTCAGAGACAGGTTCATCCTCGCCAGCTCGCGCGCGAGGCCGGGCCAAGAGGGGTCACGCGGATTGCCAGCCGCGTCCTCGTTGAGAAGTTCGGCGTAGCCGGCGTAGGCGCGCTCGGCGTCGTCGCGCAACAGGGCGAGCACGCGGCGGGCGGCGTCGCCTTCGATGATTTCGCCGCGGCCCTGGCGGTTGGTCGCGGCCTGCGCCGCCAGATGCTCTGGCGCGGGAATGTAGAACTCGTTGTCGAGGATCGAGTAGCGGGCCGAATATTCGTTGACGTTGGCGGTGCGGTGGCGGATCCACTGCCGCGCGACGAAGATCGGCAATTTTACGTGATACTTGATCTCGCACATCTCGAAGGGCGTCGTGTGGCGGTGGCGCATCAGGTAGTTGATGAGGCCCTGGTCCTCGCTGACGCGTCTGGTGCCGCGACCGTAAGAGACGCGCGCCGCCTGCACGATCGCGCCGTCGTCGCCCATGTAGTCGACGACGCGAACAAAGCCGTGGTCGAGCACCGGCAGCGCCTCGCAGAGGATCTCTTCGAGCGCCGGCACCGTGGCGCGGCGCGTCTCCTGCCCTCCTCCCCGCGCCTGAGCGATCTCAGCCTGTTGTTCCCGGGTCAGCGGCATCGTTGCGCACCCTGCGTGCTTCGAGACGCGCCCCTCGGGCGCTCCTCAGCATGACGGTGCGGCGTGGACGGCATCAAGAAGTAACGTCATCCTGAGGAGGCCCGCCGGGCGGCGATCCAGCGCCGTCCACGATTGCGCTGGCGCCCGCGGCACCCTATATCTGCAGGGTCGGGCAACCGACTATGGCGATAAATGGCTTGCGAAATAAGCGTTGCGGACCCGGGGGCGGTACCCGGCGCCTCCACCATTTTCCCGCCGGCCCCGTCACTCGCGTTAGCGAATCGATGCGGTCGGCGGCCTCTGGGGGCGAAATAGGCTCGACGCGCGTAGTAAAGGCAATGTTTTCGCTCGGCATGATACCACCGTTATCGGGTCACCAACCTAGCTGCGAACGATAACTTCGCAACTGAGGCTCTTGCGGCCTAACCCTTAACGGGGTGAAGCTAACAAGGAACTCGCGGTTCGAGGGGCACCGGGCAACAGAAGCCCCTCACTCGATCCGCCGGGTGAGCGCTGGGGTCGGCGAGGGACGATGGCGCAGGATTTGTACCAGTACGAGAAGATGGTCGAAGACGCGCTGCGCGGCGTCGTGCGCGACGCGCTGCAGCGCGCGGCGCGCGAGGGGCTGCGCGGCGAGCACCATTTCTATATCGGTTTCGACACGCGGATGCCCGGCGTCGCGATCCCCGATCACCTGCGGGCGCGATACCCCGACGAGATGACGATCGTGCTGCAGAACCAGTTCTGGAACCTCGAAGTCAACGAGGAGCGGTTTTCCGTCACGCTGAGCTTCCAGAAGGCGCTCGAGCGGTTGGTAATCCCGTTTGCCGCGGTGCGCGGCTTCGCCGACCCTTCGGTCAATTTCGCGCTGGAGTTTGCCGTGCCGGCGGAGAAGCCGGCAAACGCCGGCGTGCCGGCGCCGCTCGCCACGCCGCCGCAACCGGCCGAGAAAACCACCGCCGACGTCGTCACTCTGGACGCCTTCCGCAAGCGGTAGCGGCGGCGCTATTCGCGGCGGCGCGCAACTGCGCCGGGCTGCCCTGCACCGGCGGTGTGAGGGTGGTTTCCGGTCGCTCCTGCCCCTAAGATGTCTCCGGCTGATCGCTGGAGCGTGGCGGCATGGAACTATGGAACCATTGCGAGAACCCCTACCCGTTCGTGCCCGCCGAGGTGCTCGATCAAGCCCCCTCGGTGCGCGCCAGCCTGCCCAACAAGTATTGCGACCCCAAGATCGCCGCCCGTCTCTATGACGAGATCTTCGACGAATACCGGCTGTGCGACGATATCGGCCTCCATATCGTCACCAACGAGCACCATTCCGGCATCAACAATCTGTGGGCGGTGAGCCCCGTCATCACCGGGGTGGTCGCGCGGCTGACGAAGAACGTCCGCATCCTGTCGCTCGGCACGCTGGTGACGGTGCGTCCCGATCCCGTCCGCATCGCCGAGGAATATGCAACGATCGACGTGCTCTCGAAGGGTCGGCTGGAGATCGGCTTCGTCAAGTCGGGCGCCACCGAGATGGTCTCGGGCGACGCCAACCCGATGCGCATCCGCGAGCGCGAATGGGAGGCGATCGACCTGATAGAGAAGGCGCTGGTGACGCAGGACGGCCCGTTCAGTTGGGAGGGCAAGTTCTTCAGCCACCCGCACGTCAACATCTGGCCGCGCCCCTACCAGGAGCCGCGCCCGGAATTCTGGGCCGCGACCTCCGACCTGCCGACCTGCGCCGAACTCGGCCGCCGCAACATTATCAATACCCTCCTCTTCGGCGGCTACGATCGCACCCGGCAAGCCTTCGACGCCTACAAGAAGGCGCGCGTCGCGGCGGCGCTGCCGGCACCCGGCGAGGACCGTTTTTCCTATATGGCGTTCGCCTATGTCGGCGATAGCGACGAGGAAGCGCTGCGCATCGGCCAGAAGATCGCCTGGTTCCTCACCGTCAGCATCAAAAGCGCGCCGCAATTCTCGAAGTTCCAGCCCGGCGCGGTGGCGCCCGAGATGGCCCCCGCCGCATGGCGCACCGGTGCCTCGCGCCGGCCGCGGCCGACCAACCTCGACGCGGAGGTATTGATCGGCCAGGGCCAGATGTTTGCCGGCAACCCGGATACGGTGGCGCGCCAGATCAAGGAGTTCAGGAAGCGCGTCGGCGGCATCGAGCACATCATCATGATGACCCGCCAGGGCCTGGTGACCCACGCCGAGGCGGAAAAGAGCTTCAATCTGGCGGCGAAGGAGGTCCTGCCGCAATTACGCGACCTGCCGCCGATCGACGCCGACGAGACCGAATGGGAAGCACGGCGCGCGGCGGCGGCGAAATGATCAGACGCGGGAGCGAGTACCCCGACCCCAACCCTCCCCCGCTTGCGGGGGAGGGAGGATCGCTGCGCGGTGTCAGGTTGCCCCCTCCGGGGGAGGGTTGGGGTGGGGGTGCCGAGTGACCCAGCGTTTTCGGGCAGGCCCGCTCGATCTCGACGTGCTGCGGCGGGGCAGCGGCCGGCCGATCCTGCTGGTGCACGGCGCCAACCCGGTCAGCCCGAAGGCGCCGTTTCTCGATCTCCTTGCCGCGCACGGCGAAATCATCGCGCCGTCGCATCCCGGTTTTGGCAATTCGCCGAGGCCGGATGATTTCGACACAATGTACGACCTCGTGCGGCTCTATCTCGACGTGCTCGACGCGCTGCCGCAGAAGGCGGTGATGATCGGCTTTTCGTTCGGCGGCTGGATCGCCGCCGAAATCGCGGTTTGCGGCCACGAGAAGCTCGACCGGCTGGTGCTGGTCGATCCGGTCGGCATCAAGCTGGGCGGTCGCGAGGAGCGCGACATCGCGCATTTCTTTAACACCAGCCCGGCCGAATTGACGCGGCGCGCCTGGCACGACCCGGCTACGCGGCCGGCGGGCGTCTACGGCCTCGGCTGGCAGGCCGACATCGATGCGGTGACCGACGACACCGAACTCGTTACGCTCGCCCGAAATTGGGATGCGCTGTGCCTCTACGCCTGGCGGCCGCACATGTACAACCCGCAATTGAAGCACTGGCTGCGCCGCATCGCCGTGCCGAGCCTGGTGCTGTGGGGCGCCGGCGACGGCATCGTCACGCCCGCTTACGGGCGCGCCTATGCCGGGCTGATCCCGGGCGCGCGCTTTGCGGCGATCGAGAAGGCCGGGCACCATCCCGAGCTGGAGCAGCCAGAGGCTCTTGTCGAGCAGGTAACGCGGTTTCTCAACGAGCCGTCATTGCGAGGAGCGTAGCGACGAAGCAATCTCCTTTGATGGCGTGGGATTGCTTCGCTGCGCTCGCAATGACAATGAGGTTGGTCCGATGATGTTCATCGTCCGCACTCCCACCGGCACGCCGCCTGTGGCAGGCGTACAGCTCAAGCTCACGCGCCGGACGCCGCCACTGGTCGCCACCGCGCCCGGTCAGTCCGATTTTTTCTGCGTCGCCGACGCGCCGGCGATCGCGGGATTGCGCGACGCCGGTTTGACGGTGGTCGAACTGCACGACGGTTATTACGAGGATGATGCCGGCGGCGGGGTCGCGATCTGGGGCCAGGGGCGATATTGGGAAATCCGCGACACGCCGTTCACCGTCAAGGAAGCCGTCGGCCCGGCCGGTCAGGCGGTCGAAGCGCCGGCCGGAGGCGAGCACGTCAACGTTCGTGGCGCGATTTTCGGGGTTTAGCGCCACACCCGGTCTCTGGAGAGCCAGTGCTTGACGGACGGCGCAGAAGGACGATCCTGCGCCGCTGATCCGTTTGGGGGTGTTGCATGAGCGATGCGGCGTTTCACGAGCTGTTTCCGTTGGGCCGGGACGAGACGCCCTATCGGAAGCTCACCGGGGATCATGTGTCGCTTGCTTCGTTCGATGGCGAGCGCATTGTCAAGGTCGCGCCCGCGGCGCTGACCCTCTTGGCGCGGCAGGCCTTCGTCGATTGCGCGCATCTGCTGCGTCCGGGCCACTTGGCGCAGTTGGCCTCTATTCTCGAGGACCCCGAGGCCTCGGCCAACGACCGGTTCGTCGCCTTCGACCTGATGAAGAACGCCAATATCGCGGCCGGCGGGGTCTTGCCGATGTGCCAGGACACCGGCACCGCGATCGTCATGGGCAAGAAGGGCGAGCGCGTATGGACCGGCGCCGACGATGCGGCCGCGCTCAGCGAAGGCATCCGCCGCACCTATGCCGAGACCAACCTGCGCTACAGCCAGGTGGCGCCGTTGTCGATGTATGAGGAGGTCAACACCGGCGACAATCTGCCGGCGCAGATCGACCTCTACGCCGAGCCGGGCGAGGAATACAAATTCCTGTTCATCGCCAAGGGCGGCGGCTCGGCCAACAAGAGCTTCCTCTATCAGCAGACGAAGGCGGTGCTGAACCCGAAATCGCTGGTGAAATTCATCGACGAGAAGATCCGCACCCTCGGCACTGCCGCCTGCCCGCCCTATCACCTCGCGATCGTGATCGGCGGCACCTCGGCCGAGATGAATTTGAAGACCGTTAAGCTGGCGAGCTGCCGCTATCTCGATACCCTGCCGGCGGCCGGCAACAAATATGGCCAGGCTTATCGCGACCGCGATTTCGAGGCGGAAGTGCTCGAATTGTCCCGCGGCCTCGGCATCGGCGCGCAGTTCGGCGGCAAGTATTTCTGCCATGACGTGCGGGTGGTGCGCTTGCCGCGGCACGGCGCCTCTCTCCCGATCGGCATCGGCGTGTCGTGCGCGGCCGACCGCCAGATCCTCGGCAAGATCACCGCTGACGGCGTCTTTCTCGAGGAGCTCGAGCAGAACCCGGCGCGCTTCCTGCCGGAACTTGACGAGAAGACGCTCGGCGGCGAGGTCGTGCGCATCGATCTGGGGCGGCCGATGGACGAGATCCGCCGCACCCTCTCGCAATACCCGATCCGGACGCGCCTCAGCCTCAACGGCACGCTGATCGTGGCGCGCGACATCGCGCATGCTCGGCTGCAGGAGCGGCTCGACCGCGGCGAGGGCCTGCCGCAATTCGTCAAGGACCACCCGATCTATTACGCCGGCCCGGCCAAGACCCCACAGGGCTACGCCTCGGGCTCGTTCGGGCCGACGACGGCCGGGCGCATGGACAGCTATGTCGGCCCCTTCATGGCGGCCGGCGGCAGCTTCGTCACGCTGGCCAAGGGCAATCGCGGTCCCGAGGTGCGCGAGGCCTGCAAGCGATACGGCGGCTTTTATCTCGGCTCGATCGGCGGTCCGGCGGCGCGCCTCGCGCAGGACTGCATAAAAAAGGTCGAGCTGCTGGAATATCCCGAGCTCGGCATGGAGGCGATCTGGCGCATCGAGGTGGTCGATTTCCCGGCCTTCATCGTCGTCGACGACAAGGGCAATGACTTCTTCGCTGCCCTCTCCTGACCGGGACGCGTGATTGGCCCGGGATGCCCTGCCGGAAGCGCTCCTCAACGGCGACGGCGCGGCCTGGGAGGGCTTTGTTCGCCGCTACGGCGGGTTGATCGTCGCGGCGGTGCGTGGCATCGCGCCGACACATGGCGACATCGAGGACCTGACGCAGGAGGTGTTTGTCCGGCTGTGCAGGGACGGTTTCCGCCTGCTGCGCAGCTACGACCCGACGCGCGCCGCGCTCTCGACCTGGCTCACGATCGTCGCCCGCAGCACCGCGCGCGATACGTTGCGGCGCCGCCGCGCCGATTGGGTGCCGCTCGACGCGGTGCCAGAGGCGCACCTTGCGATCGATCCGGTCGAGCCGGTCGGCAAGCTCAAATTGCCGGAGGCGCTGCTGTCGCCGCGGCAGCGCGAGATACTGGCGATGCTATACGACCGCGAAATGGAAGTGAGCGAGGTCGCAAGCGCCCTCGGCATCGATCCGCAGACTGTGCGCAGCGCCCATCACAAGGCGATGCTCAAGCTGCGGGCGCACTTTAAGAAGGATTTGGAAGAGCGATAATAACCATTAAGTTGCGGGGATAGCGTCGCTCTTTTCGTCGTAGAATAGCGTGTGAGGAGAACATGGTGATGCGAGGAGACGGAACCGGCCGCGAGCCGCCGACGCGCTCGCTTGAGGGCGCGTTATGGCGCCGCGCCAGCGTGACCGCTGCGCCTGAGGACGATGCGGGCCGCTATCTCGACCTCGCCGGCTTTGCCGACGGGCTACTCGATCCGGATGATCGCGAGCGCGTCGCCGAGTGGCTGACCCGCGACCCGGTCGCCGCCGGCGATGTGGCGGCGGCGCGCGCCGCCGCCGGCCGTCGCGGTCAATCCCCGCCGACACCGGAAGCAATCGTCGCGCGGGCCGCCGCGCTGGTCGATCGCAGCGCGCGGCCGAGCGGCCGCGTCATCCCCTTCGCGCTACCGCCCCGCCGTCAGCCGCGGCTGCAGCATGTTGCCGGTTGGGGCGGGCTGGTGGCCGCGCTGGCGGTCGCGAGCTGGCTCGGGTTCGTGCTCGGCGTCGATACCTCGCTCTCGTTCGTGCAGCCCGGGCAGACCCGCGAGGATGGCTTCCTGCGTGAGCTGCTCGACCCCTCGACGGGCTTGCGCGAGCTGACCGGAGGCACCCAGACGTGAGCGCCGCGACTGCGGGGCCGACCGCGGCCAGCGACCCGCGGCGGCGCTTGGTGCTGGCGTTGCTCGTGGTGTCGGTGGTGCTCAACCTGTTCTTTGTTGCCGGCGCCGTATGGAGCCGTCTGCACTCGGCGGAGGGGCCGAACCTCGATCAGCGCTATCAGCGGATGGCGCGCGAACTCGACCTCGACCCGAAACAGCGCGCCGGTTTCGACAAATACGTCGCCGCGATGCGCAGCCGCGACCAGCGCATGCATCAGGAAATTGCGCCGGTGATCGCCGGCGCGTGGGACGAGGTGGCAAAGCCAGGGGCGGAGATCGGGCAGATCATGCAGCGGTTCGACGCCGCCTCCGACAAATGGCGGCAATTCCAGCGCGAGGCGATGGTGCAGACGCTCGATTTTTTTGCCGTGCTGTCGCCCGAACAGCGCGCCCGGTTCATCGCGATCCAACGCGAGCGCCGCGCCGCGTGGCTGCGGCGAGACACGCAAAAGCCTTGACCCATTGATCTGAGCTGACGGTTTTGAGCTGACGGCTCTGTCCTGCCGCGGCGGCGACGCAAACGTGCTATGTTATGGGGTCCCTGGTTGCCACCGCAGGCCCTGCAGCACGCGATGCGCTGGCTCCTCCGGCTCCTGCCGCTCGCGATGTCCGCGGCTGCCGCCGCGGCCCCCGCTGAACCGGTAACGGTCGAGCGCCGCATCGAGCAGCCGAACGGCGCCTCGATCATGACAAAGGCGCTCGATTTTCGTGTCGATTCGATCGTCATGTCGGTCACCATCACCAACCCTGGCGACGCCGAGATATGGCTCAACCACGGACGCAGCCTTGTGCTTGCGGACGATAGGCAGGGCACGCACCACCTCAATCCGCCGCCCGACAACCCCGACCTGCGTATTCCGCCGCACACCCAACTCGATGGCGACCTGGTCTTCGTCGGGCCGCTCGGAGCCGCCGCGCACCAGCTCACGCTTGCCGATGGCGCAGTGCGGACAACGCTGCCGTTGACCGCCCCGGCAGGGCCGGCGCATCCCGTCTATCAAGCTGATATCGCCGATGGAATTGCGCTGCAGGTGCGGCGGATCCGCGCCAGTGGGTCCATCTGCATCGTCTCGCTGCTGGCAACAAACGGCAGCGCCCGCACCATCGTGTTGAACCAGAAGCCCGGGCTGTTACTGGCCGACGCGCGAGGGCTCTCGACGCCGGTCACCGCTCCCGCCGACAACCGCGAATTGGTGGTGCCGGCGGGCAACCGGCTCGACGCCGAACTCCTGGCTGACTGCCGCTCGCTCGACACCGCGACGCGGCTGACGCTCAGCACCGCTCCCAACGCCGCCGCCGGTCCCGACGATGGGGTCCCGGCGTTCACCCTTAAGGCCGCCGCGGCAGAGCGCAGCGAGGCGCCGGCGCCGGCCGCGTCGCGGGCCACGGTCGCGCCGATCGCCTGGTCCCGCCTGTCCGAGCCGATGGCGATCGGCGATGCAGCTCCCCCGACGGCTGCGGAGGCGCCGCCGCAAGCCGCGACGCCGGGAAAGGCCGAGCAGCTGGCGCAGGCGCTGCATGCCCGCAAGACCGAGCGAGGTCTGCGCCTCCAGCTGTCCGCCGATGCGCTCTTTGCGGCGACGGCAAGCACGCCCGGCCCGGAAAGTGGGCGGCTGCTCGGGCAGCTCGCCAATTTGATCGCGGCGACCAAAATGCAGGAGGTGATCGTCACGGTTCATGCCGGCACGGCGAACCCGGCGGCGGAAAACGACGCGCTCTCAAGGCAGCGCGCGCAGGCCATTGCGGCATGGCTCGAGCAGCGAGCGAGCGAACCGCGGCCGCGTTTTGTCGCGAAGGGCGTCCGCTGGGCTCGGCCGGACATCGGAAGCGAGAAGCAGAGCGACCCGGCCGGAGGCTCCCCTCGCCGCGGCGACGCCTGGATCGACGTGATCCTGCGCCGCGACTACCTGGTGCCGAACAAGCGGTCGCCGGCGTCGCCGAGCCCGGGCAAAATATAGCCGTGGTCGTTGAGGCCGCGGTCGAGTGCCGCGGTCAGGATGGCGACGTTGGGGAAGATGCGGTGCAGGTTTTCGATGCCTTCCGGCGCCGCGACCAGGCAGACGAACTTGATCGAGCGAGCGCGCAACTCGACGAGGCGTGAAATCGCCGCGACCGCCGAGTTGCCGGTCGCCAGCATCGGGTCAAGCAGAATCACATCGCGCTCGGGCAGGTCGTCCGGCAACTTCAAATAGTATTCGACCGCCTGCAAGGTGCGCGGCTCGCGGTAAATCCCGATATGGCCGACCCGCGCCGCCGGCACCAAGTCGAGCATCCCGTCGAGGATGCCGTTGCCGGCCCGCAAAATCGAGACGAGGCACAATTTCTTGCCGGCCAGCACCGGCACCCGGGCAGTCTCCAGGGGCGTCTCGATCTCGGTCTCTTCGAGCGCCAGGTCGCGGGTCGCCTCGTAGCCGAGCAACAGGCTGACTTCGCGCATCAGGTCGCGAAACTTCGACGTGCTGGTGTCGCGCCGGCGCATAAGCGACAGCTTGTGCCGCACCAGCGGGTGATCGACCACCGTTACGATCCCTGGCATCTTGCTACCTCAGAAGAGAGTCCCGTCGCTGGCGATTTGGAGCGGCGCGCCGCCGCCCGGCCGCAGCTCGGCGGCGATCTCGCGGCCGGCCGCCCAGCTGCCGCCTTCGAGCACCTTGGCGAGCGGAAATTCGGCTGCCGTCATGCCGAGCCGTTGGCGCACCCGCTCAGCGAGACGGTCGAGCAGCGCGACCGTCAAGGCGCGCCACTCGACAACCGCCTCCTCGAACGGATCGAGCGGCCGGCACAGCAAACCCGCGTCGCGCGGCACGATGACGCCGCAATCGAGAAAGAGGCCACCGTTGCGGTATTCGGCGAGGCCGGTTAGATCGCCGATGCCGGTGATCGTGAACCCGGCGTCGGCCAAGGGCTCGATCAGCGAGTAGCACAGCCACTGGCTGAGCTTGTGGAACGGCACGATGCCGTCACCGGGGATGACGCGGTGCCAGCCGCAATCGCCGAGCGGCACGCCCTCTTGCGACGGCCGGCCCGGCCAGATCGGCCCGAGCGCACGCAGGATGAGCCGCAGCATCTCCGGCGCCGGCAAATCTTCGCGCCGCGGCAGCCAGAAATCGTAGAGGTGGCCCGGCCGCGCCGGCGAGCCGAACAGCGCCGGCTGCGCCGCGATCGTCTCGCCAAGCCGGCGCAGCAGCAGGGCCCGACCCGCCAGCCCGGCGAGTGGATTGTCCGGGCGATGCTGCAAGGCGCACCCGAGCCGCTCGGGCGACAGCGCCGCCAGGGCCGCCGCATCACACCGCCACGGCCAGTTAGCATCGCTCGAAAATAGCCCGGCCTGCATCGCCCTCAGGCTGGCGACCGCCAGCCCCTCGGAGCGCGACAGCACCGGCCCACTCGCCGCTTCGCGATAGCTCCATCCCGGCCCGGCGCCGGCATCGAGCAGCACCGAGACAACCGCCAGATCAAGCCGCGCCCGAGCCGTTTCCGGCACATCCGCGCCCGGCGCGACGAGCGTTGCACGGCCGACGCCGCCGGCCGCGAAATGCCGCCAGCGGCTGTGGAACGGCACGGCAAGATCTAGATAGCGCCGGCGGGTCACCGCGACCACCCGCGCGACCGCGTCGTCGAGCCGCTCCGGCACAAGCCGGAAATGCCGCGTCTCGCCGCGTTCGGCGGCGGCGAAGACGACGCCGCAGCGCTCGCGCACCGCGGCGGCGCTGAGTAGATAGCCGATATCGCTCACCCGCCGAGACTGCGTCCTCTGGTACGGCGGAGCTGGCGGGCGCTCGGCGCGCCGGCGGGGGCGAAATAGCCGGCCGCCTTTTTCGCGGCGATTTCGACCTGGGCGTCGTCCGGCACCAGCCCCTCCGGCATCGCCACCTGCTCGACCACCGTGATCCCCTGGGCGCGCGCCGCTTCGTGCTTGATGTTCGACATCGACACCCAGCGATCGATGCGGCGCACGCCGAGCCAGTGGAAGACGTCGGGCATCAATTCCTGGAACCGCATGTCCTGCACGCCGGCAACGCACTCGGTGCGGCGGAAATAGGTATCGGCGCGGTCGCCGCCCTGTTGCCGCTTGCGGGCGTTGTAGACGAGGAACTTGGTGACTTCGCCTAAGGCCCGCCCCTCCTTCCTGTTGTAGACGACGATGCCGACCCCGCCTTGTTGCGCGGTCATCGCGCAGACCTCAACCCCGTGCGCCAGATAAGGCCGGCAGGTGCAGATGTCGGAGCCGAACACGTCCGAGCCGTTGCATTCGTCGTGGACCCGGCAGGCGATCACGGTCTCGGGCTTGCCGATCCGCTCGACGTCGCCGAACAGATAGACCGTGGTGCCGCCGATCGGCGGCAGGAATACTTCGAGATCCGGGCGGGTGACCAGCTCCGGAAACATGCCGCCGGTTTCCTCGAACAGGGTGCGGCGCAGCTCGGGCTCGGCGACGCCAAACCGGGCGGCGATCCCCGGCAGGTACCACACCGGGTCGATCGCGGCCTTGGTCACCTTGATCTCGCCGCTGGCAAAGACGACACGCCCGTCGGGGGTGATGTCGCCGGCCGCGATGCGCTGGCGGATCTCGGGCAGCGCGATATGCGCGGTGGTGATCGCAATCGTCGGGCGGGCATCGATGCCGGCGCCGATCTCCCCGGCAAACGCCTCGCCGACGAGATGCCCCCACGGGTCGAGCGACACGATCTTCTGTGGCTCGGCCCATTGCGGCGATGGCCCGATCAGCGCGGCCGGGGCGGTGTCGGTCAAGTCGGGGCGGTGGCCGGGCGCCAGGGCACCGGTCGCGACAGCCAGCGCGCGATAGACCGCATAAGAGCCGCTGTGGGAGCCGATCGCGTTGCGATGTCGCGGCGCTGCCGGGCTGGCGACGACCGGGCCGCGCAGTGCCGCGCTCGCCGCTCCCCAGCGCAGCGGCACCGCGCCTTCGCCGGTGCTGCCGGGGTGGGACGTCAGGCGAATGTGCCGCGGAATAACCTGTTCGCTGTCAATCACAGCAACACCTCACCAAAATAGCACGATAACGATGCGTCGTTGTGCGTGCAAGGCGGGCGGTAGCGGCCCTGAACACGACCAGGCGCCGGCTCGGCGATCATCAAGCGGCATCACATGCCCGTGAAGCGACCGCGCCGAGATGCCGCGGGCGTAGTATCGTCGCGGATTGATTTCGGGAGAGCGGCCATGGCCGAGGCGCTCGCTGGCGTCGCGCGGCTCGATCCGCACAAATTTCACGATCCGCTCGTCACCGTCGACGGCAAGCGGCGAGCGCGGGTTGCGCTCGGATCGCTCGAGACGCTGTGGTTCAACACCGGGACCCTGTGCAACCTGGCCTGCCGGCATTGCTATATCGAATCGTCGCCCAGGAACGACCGGTTGGCTTTTCTGGGTGTCGCCGAGGTCGCCGAATTTCTCGACGAGATCGAGCGCTTGCGGCTCGGCACCAGGCTGATCGGCTTCACCGGCGGCGAGCCCTTTATCAACCGCGACTTGCCGGCGATGCTCGAATGTACGCTATCCCGCGGTTTCCGCGCGCTGGTACTAACCAATGCGATGAAACCGATGCACAAGATGCAGCCGGCGCTGCTGGCCCTGCGCGAGCGATTCGGCGATTCGCTGCAGATTCGCGTCTCGATCGATCATTACGGCCGCGCCGTGCATGAGGCCGAGCGCGGCCGCCGCAGCTGGCAGCCGACGCTCGCGGGGCTCTGCTGGCTGGCCGCCAACGGCTTCGCCGTATCGGTGGCGAGCCGGCGGCTTTCGGGCGAATCGGAAGGCGCAATTCGGCACGGTTTTGCCGGCCTTTTCGGGGCGCTCGGGGTGGCGATCGACGCTGCCGACCCGGTCATGCTGACCGTCTTTCCCGAGATGGATGCGGCAGCAGATGTGCCGGAAATCAGCGAATCGTGCTGGGATCTGCTCGGCAAATCGCCCGACGCTTTGATGTGCGCCAGTTCGCGCATGGTCGTCAGGTTTAAGGGAGCAGCGCGGCCGAGCGTGATCGCCTGCACGCTCCTGCCTTACGACCCGCGTTTCAACCTGGGGTCGAGCCTCGCCGAGGCGCTCGGGAGCGTCGCGCTCAACCACCCGCATTGCGCCAGATTCTGTGTGCTTGGCGGTGGTGCTTGCAGTCGAGCATAGATTTCGCGCATAAATTAACGAATTATCAGGGATGTTTCGCTGTTCTGGATCAGGGCCGAGCGTACCGGGGGAGATGACGATGCGATTGTTGAGCGCGATTATTGCCGGAGGCGTGATCGCCTTTGCGCTGCCGGCGACCAGCCATGCCGATGGCATGCCGCCCACCGCGGCGAAGCCGGCGCCGGTCGCCAATTGCCCCTGTCTGCGGCCGCATCGGGTGGTGCACCATTGGCGGCATGTCGCGCGGCGCCCAATCGGCGTGCCGCCGCCCTACTGGCCGGCCAATTACAACCCGCTGTTGCCGAGCCCGCTGGACAGCGCCTACGACCGGGCGATGACGCTGCATTTCCGCAGCCCGCCGGTCAGCGGCGAATACCCGGCCGACCCGGGATATGCGCCGCTGCCGCCGGTTGCCGGGGTTGCTGCCTATCGGGTACCGGCTTATGCCGGCGTCTACCAATATGACGGGCTGACCGGCGAGTATGTCCGGCTGGCGCAATGGGACGCGCAGCGCACCGGCATGCTGCCACCTCCGCCGCCACCGCCACCGCCCGCAGCAGCGCCGCACTGACGCGTCACGCTGGGTCGCCGGTATCGGGAACGAGGCCGGCGGCGCGGATGCCATGCACGGCGCACGCCTCGTCCTTGTCCGAGGTGTCGCCGCTGACCCCGACCGCACCGATGATCTCGGCCGCCGCATCGCGGATCAACACACCGCCCGGCACCGGTACGATGCGCCCGCCCGAGGCCACCGTCAGCGCCTGGATGAAGGCGGTGCCGCCGGCGGTGACGCGGCGAGCGAATTCGCGCCCGCCGAACCCCATGCCGAGCGTGCCCCAGGCCTTGCCCATCGCGATCTCGGGCCGCAACAGGCTGGAGCGATCCTCGCGCTTCATCGCCTTCAATTGACCACCGGCGTCGAGCACTACGACGGTCAGCGGCTGCAGCTGCAATTCGCGCCCCTTGGCGAGCGCCTGATCGACAATGGTCGAGGCCTGGTCGAGCGTCAGTGCGGTCATCTCGGTTCCTCTCTCCTGCGAGCATCGTGAATGGCGCGCCACACCCGCTCCGGCGTAGCCGGCATGTCGATATCCGGGGCTTCCGGCAATGCGTCGGCGACCGCGTTGACGACCGCGGCCAGCGCCGCGGTCGCGCCGGCCTCGCCAACCCCCTTGACGCCGAGCGCATTGGTCGGGGACGGCACCGGGTGCAGCAAGCTGGCGATCCCCGGCAGATCGTCGGCGCGCGGCATCGCATAATCGATGAACGAGCCGGCCAGGAGCTGCCCGTTTCCCGGATCGTAGCGGCCGTATTCCAGCAGAACCTGTCCGACGCCCTGCGCGACCCCGCCCTGCACCTGACCCTCGACCAGCACCGGCTGCAGCACCCGGCCGCAATCGTCGAGCGCGGTGTAAGCGGCGAGCGTCACCTCGCCGGTCTCCGGCGCGACCTCGACTTCCGCGATGTGGACGCCGTTCGGAAAGGTTGGCGGCACGTCGGCGGTGCGGCGCGTATCGAGGTCCTCGGCGATTACGCCGTCGCGGGCCAGGGCGCGGGCGCGCTCGGCCAGCTCGAACAGCGCGATGCGCCGGTCGGTGCCGGCAATCTCGAAGACGCCGTCGCGGTAAGCGATGTCCGCTTCGGCCGTTTCGAATATGTGGGCCGCGACCCGTCGCCCCTTCTCGATCACCGCGTCGACCGCGGCGGCCACCGCGCCGCCAACCGACATCGTCGAGCGCGAGGCGACCGAGCCGGCGCTCGGGACGTCGTCGTCGCTGTCGCCCTGCGCGATATCGATCGCGTCGGCCGCGATCCCGAGCCGCTCGGCGGCGAGGCGGCGAAATAGCGTCCGATGCCCCTGCCCGCTCGCCTGCACGCCGATCGCCAGCAGCAGTTTGCTCTGGCCCGGAAAAGCAATCGCCGCGCCCTCGCCGGGCTGGCCGCCGGCGATTTCGAGAAAGCACGAAACGCCGAGCCCGCGCCGCTTGCCGGCCTTCTGGGATTGCTCGGCGCGCGCCGTGAAATGCGCGACATCGGCGCGTTCCAGCGCGCTCTCGAACAGCGTCGGAAAATCGCCGCTGTCGTAGACCGTGCCGACCGGCGTCCGATAGGGCATGCGATCGGGCGCGATCAGGTTGCGGCGGCGCAGTTCG
>Ga0070731_10000365_pt1 | contig 65122 bp, 62 predicted proteins | sample Coa_R1_2_FD_66448 | JGI IMG/M metagenome (GOLD analysis project Ga0070731, IMG submission 66448) | Surface soil microbial communities from Centralia Pennsylvania, which are recovering from an underground coalmine fire - Coalmine... | ecosystem: Environmental > Terrestrial > Soil > Unclassified ... | reverse complement strand
CACGTCGCCCCCGCGCCAGGCCGGCAGGTCGAGGACGAACACCGGGCAGTGGTACATCTGCTCCCAGATCTCGGCCCACTTGATGTAGGTGTTGCACATGTTCGTCGCGATCGCGAGCGCGGGCTTGGGGACGGTCCCGTTGGGATGCTGGCGGTCCTTGAGCTGCAGCCCCACGTCCGCCTTCACGTAGCCGCAGATATCGGGGGAGTAGCCGTAGCCCTCGGCGGTTTGCAAGTATTCAAGCGACCGGCCGCGCACGGCGGTTTGCAGCGACGTGATCTCGGGACAATTGATGGGCAGATCGAACACCCGCAAGATTTCGTCGAGGGAGCCCATCACAAAGACGTACGCCGTCGGGCGCCCCGCCCCGTCGGCGGCCGTCATCTCCTGCCACCACCGGTCCATCAGACGGCGGCCCTCGTTGCGGATGAAGCCGATCGGCGTCTTTGTCTCGGCCATCGTAGGGCCCCCCGGCCCGGCGTATTTGCTCATGCGAAGTCGAGCAATAGCGACTCGGCGAACGTCTCGACTTCCATCCGCATCTGCTCGAAAACGGTCATCTTCTCTTCGAACTCCATCACGAGGTGCGGGATCCCCGCCTTCTCGAGCGCGCGGATGTGGTTGACCTGCTCCTCCAGCCCCGGCTCGCACATCTTGGGCGCGGCGACGATCGCGGCCTCGGCAGTGGCCTCCCGGATGCGCCGGAGCAGCATCTCCGGTTTGGGTTTGCGCGGATCGTGCTGCACGGGGCTGTAGCTCGATCCGTCGAGGTACGCGCGGGCGAGGTTCGCGAGCGGGTCGCCGTCGGTCGGGACGTCCTCGGTCAGCCAGCGCAGCCCGATCAGCAGATCGTCGTCCACGATGTAACAGGCGTCCTGGATCACCGCGAGCAGGTCGGCGGGAGGCTGCTCGCAGTAGCCGCCCTCGAAGACGACGCGAATCTTGTCCTGCCGCTTGCCCGGCCGCTGGGGCACCAACTCGAGCACTTGGCGGAGCAGGACGTTGTGCTCTTCGCGCGGCATGACCCCGCCCGCGCGCACGAGCGTGTACGCCTCCACCGCGGACAGCAGCCACGGCGTCTCCCGCTTGACGCGGTACAGCTCGCGGAGGAGCCGCCGGTTCTCGTTGAACAGCGCGATACTCCGGCACAAGGCGGCCTCCATGATCGGCCGCCCCGTGGTCTCCTCGATCACGTGGGCGATCCGGCGGTACTCGTCCCGCAGGTAGGCTGCAGCGTGCGGCGAGGTGACGTTCTGCGGCAGGTAGAGCATCTGGCAGTTGACCTTCGGCAGGTTGCGCACCCACACGCCGCAGGCGTTGCGTGCCGCGTCGCAGATCGGCGGCGTGACGAACACCGAGAGAAAGTCCAGCCGGCCGGTGAGAGCCAGTTCGAGGGAGCTGCGGATGATGGAGCACACGAACGCGGCGATCCGCGCGTCGGCTTTGCGGATCTGCACCGCGCTGCCCGCCCCAAGAATCTTGACCGGCAGCATGCCGGCGGCGTGCGGGATCTCCTCGGGGAAGTACACCTGGAAGTGGCCGAGGACTTTGCCCCCTGGATTGGCCTCGAGCCACCGGTGGACCGCGGGGAACTCCGGATCCTCCACCAGGGCCCGGCAGTCCTCGAGGATGGCGTCCACACTGTGCCCCGAGGCCATCAGCCGCCTCCCGACCGAGCGCTCGTTCGAATGCCTTGGTCCCACGGTATCGCGGTGGGGGCGCGGGAACAATGACGCGGCCGGCCTATTTCCCTGAGGCAGATGCTCTAGGGGAGCGATTCCCCTACCGCGGGGTCAAATAATTCCGCTGCGGAAGGCGAGGGCGACGGCTTCGAGGCGGCTGTGCACCGCCAGCTTCGTCAGGATGCTCTGCGTGTGGTTGCGGACGGTGGCGGTGCTGATGAAGAGCCGCCGCGCCATGGCCTGGGTGCCTTCCCCGCGGGCCATGAGACACAGGATCTCCCGTTCGCGCGCGGTCAGCTGACCCGGGGCATCCGCCGGCGAACTCGCGGACGGCGCGCCGTTTCCGTCGCCGCCGGGGACGGCCTCCGGGTGGCGTTCTCTGCGGGCGGCCGTCACGTCCCGGAAGAGGTGGACGACGATGTTGCCGCCGGCGCCCGGCACCAGCACCGTGCTGACGTTGAGCCGCCGCTCCGCGCCGTCCTTGCCCTGGGTCGTGAGGTCGTAGGCGTGCGCCATCTCGTCACGGCGCGCCATAGTCAGCACGCTGCAGTGCGGATGGCAGAAGAGATTCCCGACCGCGTCGCGCCCGCGCACCACGTCGTGGCACGCCCGGCCGAGCACCTCCGCGGCCGAATACCCCAACACCGACTCCGCGGCGCGATTCCAGAGAATCACGCGGCAGGCCGGGTCCACGGCCATCACCCCGTCGGTGGTGCGCGTGAACAAATCGAGAACGTCGGTGGACCCCACGGCCGCCGCGGGCGCGCGGCGGCGCCGACTCCGCCGGGCTACCGGGGCCGGCTTGCGGCGTCGCTCCACTCGGGCCATGTTGCGGCGGGCGTTCGGTGCTCCGCACGGGGAATCCTCTCCGAGAGCGGCCGCTCATCCCTGAGCGCGATGATCTCCGCGGCGATCGCGACCGCCACCTCCTCGGGGGTGCGCGCCCCGAGATCGAGGCCGATCGGAGCGCGGACCCGGGTGAGCGCGTCCGCGGGCACGCCCGCGGCGCGGAGCGCCGTGCACCGGGCCGCATGGGTCCGGCGGCTGCCGAGGATGCCGATGTAGCCCGCGGAGGTCGTAAGCGCGATTTGGAGCAGCGGCAGGTCGAACTTCGGATCGTGCGTGAGGATGCAGATCGCGGTCCGCCGGTCGACCGGAGCGCGGGTCAGAAACTCGTCCGGCCACTGGACCGCGATGGCGTCGGCGTCCGGGATTCGCGCCCGGGTGGCGAGCGCCGCCCGGGCGTCGCACACGGTGACGCGGTAGCCCAAAAACTTCCCGATGCGCGCGACCGCCGCGGCGTGGACCGTCGCGCCGAAGAGATACATCGCCGGCGCCGGCGCGAACGAGTTGATGAACACCTCCACGTCCGCGCGCTCGCGCGCGCCGGCGCCGTACCGGCGCGCGCCGGTCTGCGCCCGCTCGAGCATCGCCCGGGCGTCGGCGGTCACCTCGCCGTCCAGCGCCGGATCTCCGAACCCGCCGAGCGTCCGATCCGGCGCGACGAGCATCTTCGCGCCCGCGTGCGGCCCGGTCACCTCGGTCGCGAGGGCGACCGGACGATCCTCTCGGACCGCCCGCGCGAACGCGGCGAACAGCTCCCCCGTCCCCGTCACGCGTTCGACGAAGATGTGAACGATGCCGCCGCAGGACAGCCCGATGGCGACCGCGTCCTCGTCGGAAATGCCGTAGGTCACGCGCGCGGGGCGGCCGGTCCGGATCACCTGCGCCGCCTCCTCGATCACCGCCGCTTCCACACAGCCCCCGGACACGGAGCCGGCGACTTCAAGATCCTCGGTGACCGCCATCACGGCGCCGGGATCGCGGGGCGCGGAGCGCTCCGTGGCGATCACGGTCGCGAGGCCGACGCGCCTGCCCCCGGCCAGCCAGCGCTCGACGCGGTCCAGGACGTCCTTCATCGCCGCGCGCCCGCATACGCGCCGAGGACGGCGCGGCGGACCAGCGCGTGCCCCTCCATCAGACGCCGGGCGGTGCGGAAGTAACCCGCCTCGCGGACGGTCCACGGCGGACCGCCGGACACCAAGGCCCGCGCCGGCATCACCCCGCCGGGATGGCCGATGCGGATCTCCCGATCGTGCCGGGCGCGGGCGGACGCCGTTGCGGGAACGGTCCCTGCGATCCGCGCCGCGACCGCGGTGCACGTGGCCGCGGTTCCCGGAAACGTCTTGTGCAGCATCGGCGGCCGGCCGCCGGCCAGACGCGCGAGCAGATCCACCTCGTCCGGACGCACGTCCCGGCCGGCAAATGTTTGATAGGCGAGCGGCGGCGCCACGGCGACGGGGAGCGGGACGAGCCCGTCGGCGGACAGGCCCAGGCGGGCGGCCGCGGCATCCTTGACCGCGACGAGGGCCCGCAGGTGCGCGGCCGTGAAGTTCGCGGGGCCTTCGGCGCCGGTCATGCCTACGTCGGCCGCTGCGACGAACACACACAGGTTGGCAACGTCGACGATGCTCGCCTCCACCGAACCGCCGAGCGCCGGCACGTGCAGGCGGTCGAGGGGCCGCCCCGTGGGCAGCAGGCGTCCCGTCACGGCGCCGACGGTACCGGTGAAGTCGAGGACGATCTCCGCGCCGCTGCCGGGCACGCCGTCGATCACCGTCTCCCCCTCCACCGCCGGGGAGCCGTCGCGGACCGGCACGTGCGCGACGAAGACCTTGGCGGTGTTCGTGTTGTGGACCCGCACCGAGGTCACGGGCTCCGAGGCGCGGACAAAGCCTTCTTCGATGGCGTACACTCCCACGGCCGCCGACAGGTTGCCGCAGTTGATGTCGTAGTCCACGACCGGCTCGCGGATGCTGACCTGGCCGAACGTGTAATCTACGTCGGCGTCGGAGCGCGTAGGTGGGCCGATGATCGCGACCTTGCTGGTGAGGATGTCCGCGCCGCCGAGCCCGTCGATCTGGCGGGGATCGGGACTGCCGAAGAGCGCGAGGATGGTTTGGTCGCGGGCGGCCCGATCGGCGGGCAGGTCGGCCGCCGACAGAAACACGCCCTTACTCGTGCCGCCCCGCATCAGCACGCATCTGATGGCGGCCTGTTCCCGCACGGTCCGCACCCCCCTACGTCGTCACGATCTGCACGGTGCACGCCGCGCCTTCGATGCCCGCCGCCTTGCCGCCGCGGCAGTGCGCCAGGCCCACGCGGGCGCCCTCGACCTGCCGGCTGCCCGCCGCGCCGCGCAGCTGGCGGACGATCTCGACGACCTGCGCGACGCCGGTCGCGCCGAGCGGATGGCCCTTGCCGAGCAGGCCGCCGCTCGGATTGATCGGCAGGCGGCCGCCGATGTCGGCGTCGCCGCGCTCGAGCGCCGCGGGATAGGTCCCCGCGGCGTGGAGGCCCAGGCCCTCGACGCGTAATATTTCGGCGATGGAGAAGCAATCGTGGACCTCCGCGAGATCGATCTCCTCGGGTCCCAGACCGGCACGCTCGTAGGCGTCCCAGGCCGTCTGCCGGGTCAGCGGCTCGAACGCCATCGATCCCGGCTCGGCCTCGACGATGCCGGTTCGCAGCGCCGACGCGGCGAGACGCATCGCCCGCCCCGGCCCGGACCGGCACGCCACGCGGTCGCTGCACAATACCGCGGCGGCCGCGCCGTCGCTCACCGGCGAACAATCGTGCAGGCACAGCGGGTCCGCGATCGGGCGCGAGGCCAGCACCTCGTCGAGCGTGACCGGCGTCCGGATCTGGGCGAGCGGGTTGCGGGCGGCGTTCCGCTTGTTCTTCACCGAGACCATCGCGATCTGCCGGCGGGTCGTGCCGAACTCGGCCATGTGCCGCCGCGCGCGCATCGCGTAGATCGCCGGCATGGTGAGACCCACCGCGCCCTCGATGTCGTCCTCGTCGGGGGTGAGCGCGCCGCGAAACCTGGCCGTGAGGTGCTCGACACCGACGGCGAGCACGATGTCGTGCGCGCCGGCGAGGATGGCCAGCATCGCCTCCCGGATCGCGACGGCGCCGCTGCTGCACGCGTCCTCCACGTTCACCAGCGGGATGCCCGCAAGCCCCGCGCCGGCCAGGACGCGCTGCCCGGTCACCATGCCTTGGAAGACATGCCCGCAGTACGCCGCCTCGACGCGGCGGGGATCCAGGCCGGCGTCCGCGATCGCGTCGAGCACGGCGTCCACGCCCAGGTCCGCCGCGGTGCGATCCGGATGCTTGCCGAACTTCGTCATCCCGACGCCGGCGATCCACACGTCAGCCATCGCGCGCCTCCGCCGCCGGGTGGAACCGGTAGCCCAGCACCGGTCGGCCTTCCGCGTTCACGCCCACCGGTTCGACCCGCAGCTCCACCGGCATGCCGATGCGCACGTCACCGGGCGCAGCCGCCAGCTGCGCCAGGAGGCGCACGCCCTCCGGAAGATCGGCGTACGCGAGCACGTACGGCGTGGCGAACGCCGGCGTCGACTGGTGCACCGTCGTGTACGTGTAGAGCGTGCCGCGCGTGCTGAGCGGCACGGCCGTCATCGCCGAGGAGCGGCACCGGGCGCAGATCCGGCGCCGGGGAAAGAAATGCGCGCCGCATGCCTCGCAGCGGCTCCCGAGGAGCCGGGGCGTCCCGCCGGCGTCGACGTCGAAGAGTCCGGGACGAAGCGGGACCGCCGCCGTCGTGACCGCCACGTCAGTAGGCTCCCACGCTGCGGCCGCCGCAGACGTACAGCAGCTGTCCGGTCACGTACGACGCCTCGTCGCTCGCGAAGAACCCCACCGCGTTGGCGATGTCGGCGGGGGTCCCGATGCGGCCGGCGGGCACGGTCTTGAGCAGACGCTCCTGGACGTCGTCTTTGAGCGCGCGGAACAACGGGGTGTCGACCAGCGCCGGCGCGACCGCGTTGACCGTGATGCCGAACTTGCCGAGCTCCAACGCCAGCGTGCGGGTCACGCTGACCACGGCGCCCTTGCTCGCCGCGTAGTTGACCTGGCCCGGGTTGCCGAGCCAGGCCCGCGACGCGATGCTCACGATGCGGCCGCGGCGCTGCTCCATCATGAGCGGCACCGCCTCGCGGCACAGCAGGTAGCACGACTTGAGGTTCACGCGGAGCACTTCGTCCCAGTCCTCCTCGGACATCTTGGTGAGGTAGCGGTCGCGGGCGATCCCGGCGTTGTTGACGAGGATGTCGACGGTCCCGAAGGCCTCGCGCGCCGTCCGCACGACCTCCGCGGCGCCGGCCGCGCGGCTGATGTCCGCGGCCACCCCGACGGCCTGCGCGTCCGCGTCCTCGAGGCCGGCGACGACGCGCCGGACGCGGTCGGCGATCACGTCGTTGACCACCACCTTGGCGCCCCCGGCGGCCAGGTGGCGCGCGATCCCCTCGCCGATTCCCTGCCCGGCTCCGGTGACAACGGCCACTCGTCCCTGAACGCCCATCGTCGCTCCCCCTTCTATCGCCCGGCGAAATGCGGCTCGCGTTTTTCCACGAACGCCTGAATGCCCTCACGGCGGTCCCGGCTGCCGCGCAGCACCGCGTGCGCCGTGCGTTCGAACGCGAGTCCGGCCTCGAGGCTGACGTCGTGGCACACGTGCACCGCCGTCTTGATGGCGGCGATCGACAGCGGCGCCCGCGACGCAATGGTGCGCGCCAGCGCCCGGGCGCCTTCCAGCAGCCCGTCGCGCGGGACGAGCCGGTTGACGAGGCCGATGCGGTAGGCCTCGGCGGCGTCGATGTGCTCGCCCGTGAACATCAGTTCTTTGGCCCGGGCCGCGCCGATCGCGCGCGTCAGCCGCTGGGTGCCGCCGGCGCCGGGCATGCTGCCGACTTTGGCCTCCGGGAACCCGAACCGGGCCCCCTCCGCCGCCACCCGCAGGTCGCACGCCAACGCGAGCTCCAATCCGCCCCCCAGTACGTAGCCATGGAGGGCGGCGATCACCGGCAGCGGGAGCGCCTCGATCTGGCCGAACACCCGTCGCACACCTTCGGCGAGCAGATCGCGGCCGGCGCCGTCGTGCTGGTATTCCTGCGACCGCGCCTTCAGGTCGGCGCCGACGCAGAACGCCTTCTCACCCGCGGCGGCGAGGATCAGCGCCCGCACCTCGCCGCCGGTCGCAACGTCTGCCAGCACCTCACCGATCCGATCCAGCATCGCGGCCGTCAACGCGTTCAGCGCTTCGGGCCGGTTGAGCGTCAACACGCCGATCGTCTCCTGCCGGTCAAACAGCACGGCTTCGCCCACGTGTCTCCCTCCTCCGGCGCGGAGGTTCCGCGCCCTGACCGCGCACCGGGGCGGCGCGCCCGGGCACGACGCCCGCGGCCGCGGCCGCGGCGATCTCTCGAACCGAAAACCCTGCCTCCAGGAGCACCTCCACGGAGTGCTCGCCCGGGAGCGGCGCCGGCCGCGTGACGGCCGTCGGTGTCTCGCTGAGACGCAGCGGGCTGCCGATCACGGCCGTCCGTCCGAGCCGCGGGTGTTCGAACGACACCACCATATTGTTGTGGCGCACCTGCGGGTGGGCGACCACTTCCGGATAGGTGGCGATAGAGCCGCAGATGATGTCGGCGGCGTCCAGCGTGGATACCCACTCCGCCGAGCTCCGGGTCCGGAAGATCGGGATCAGCGCCTCACGCAGCGCGGCACGGTGGCGCACGCGCGCTTCGTTGGAGGCGAATCGGGCGTCCGCGGCGAGGTCCCGGCGGCCGAGCACCTCGCACAACGCGGCCCATCGTTCCGGGGTGTACGCGGCCACCATGATGAAGCCGTCGCGCGTCGGAAAGGCTTCGTTCGGCGCGGCGTACGCCGCGCCGCTGCCGGTGCGATCGGGCGGCTTCCCCGAGGCGAGGTACATCGCCAGCGGCACGGTCTGAAACGCGAGCAGCGCGTCGAGCAGCGCCACGTCCACCCGCTGCCCGCGCCCGGTGCGCTCGCGGGCGAACAGGGCGGCGAGCACGCCCTGCGCGGCGAGAAATCCCGCGGAGGTGTCCGCCGCCGGCACGCCGACCTTGACCGGGCCGCCGTCCGGTTCACCGGTCACGCTCATGAGGCCGCTCGCGCCCTGGACGATGCCGTCGACGCCGGGCCGGTGGCGCCAGGGCCCGTCCTGACCGAACGCGGAGATCGCGCAGTACACGAGCCGGGGATGATCCGCGGCCAGCGTCTCATAGCCGAGGCCGAGCCTCACCATCACACCGGGCCGGAAGCTCTCGACGAGCACGTCGGTATGCGCCGCGAGACGCGCGACGATATCGCGGCCGCCCGGCCGTTTGAGGTCGACGACGACGCTGCGCTTGTTGCGGTTCATCCCGATGAACGCCGCCGCGACATCCCCGACGAACGGCGGACCCAGCGCCCGGCCCCACTCGCCGCCGGGCGGTTCGACCTTCACGACCCGCGCGCCGAGGTCGCCGAGGTGCATCGTACAGATCGGCCCTGCCGCGCCCTGCGAGAGATCGAGGACGCGGATGCCGTCAAGCGCGCCCATCCCGCCCCCCTCTCCCGCCCGCGAGCAGGCCGACCGCGTAGTCGCCGAACCGCTCGGCGATCTCTTCTGCGCGAAGCCGCCCCTCAGGCCGGTACCAGCGGACGACCCAGTTGACGATCCCCAGGACCGCGAATCCCGCCAGCCGCACGTCGGTCGGCGCGAACTCGCCCGCCGCGATGCCGTCCGCGATGATGCGGCGGTAGCATCCCTCGTAGCGATCGCGCGTGACCTGATGCGCGGCGCGGAATTCGGGCGCGAGCCAGCGTCCTTCCTCGAGAAAGCACGCCACGTTGTCGTGGTCGCGCGCCAGCGTGAGAATGTGCAGCCGCACCGCCCGGCGGAGCCGTGCGGCGGCGGGTGACGGACTGGACGCGATGCGCTCGAGCGCCGGCAGGGAGTGCTCGAGCGCGTGCTGGAGGATCTCGAAGAGCAGCCGCTGCTTGCCGGTGATGTAGTGGTAGAGCGATCCCTTCTTGAGACCCACCGCGTCCGCGATGCTTTGAACCGTCGTGCGCTCGAAGCCCTGACGGCGGAACAGAGCCGCGGCCGCCTTGAGGATCGACGCGCGCATGCCCTCGGGACGGCGCCCGTCGTGCGCGCCCGCGGCGTGCGCCGCGTCCAGCTCCGCCAGCGTGGCCGCCCCGCGGCGCACGGCCGCACTCATGACGCGGCCGCGCCATCCCGGCGCCGCGCCGCGGCGAGTTTGCGCCCCGCGTCGAGCGCCGCGAGGTTGGCGGTCCGGGAGGCCTCCGGCACCCGGCGCGCCGCCGCGTCCGCGAGGAGCCCGGCCGGCACGACCCCGGTCAACTCGCACAGGAGGCCCAGCATCACCATGTTGGCGCCGCGCGTGGATCCTCCGATCGCCCGCGCCGTCTCGAGGATCGGCAGCGCGTAGGGAGCGGCCGCCTCGCGCGCCTCGCCCTCCGCGCCCGCGACACATCCCGCGTCCACGATCGCCACGCCTTCCGGCGCAAGCGCGTGCCGCGACCGTTCCCACGCTTCCCGTGTGAGCACCGCCAGCACGTCGAGCCGCCGGGGAACCGGGAAGGCCACGCGCTCATCGCTGATGATCAGGTCGGACCGGCTCGCGCCACCCCGCGACTCCGGTCCGTGCGCCTGCGTGCAGACGACGCGGCGGCCCGCGGCGACCGCGGCCTCGGCCAGGATCAACCCGGCGAGGGCAATCCCATGGCCACCCGCGCCGCCGAGGCGGATCGCGAGCCTCATCGGCTCTTCCCTCCGGCGGCGAGCGCGCGGACGCGCGCGCAGAATTCGGGCCGCTCGATCTCGACCAGCACGCCGGTATCGAGGGGGACCGCGGCCGGGGCCGCGTCGCTCTCGTGCAGGAGCGTGGACGCGCCGGACGCGAGCGGAGCATCGATCGCCGCGGCCGCGCGCTTCTGGCCGTAGAGCATCGCGGTGGGGCTGCCGAGCCCGTTGTACCGGCCGTAGAACTCCGGGCAGTCGCTGATCACCTCGATGAACGCGAAACCCGGGTGGCGCAGCCCGCGGAGGAACAGGTCTTCCAGCACCGCCGGCTCGTACGCGAGCCCCCGGCCCACGAACGTCGCGCCGGCGGCGGCGATCAGGCGGCACGCGTCGAACGGCGCCTCGACGTTGCCGTACGGCGACGTGGTCGTGGTCGCGCCGCCCGGCGTCGTCGGCGCCAGCTGCCCGCCGGTCATCCCGTACACCTCGTTGTTGAAGAGGACGCAGGTCAGATCGATGTTCCGGCGCGCGGCGTGGATGAGGTGGTTGCCGCCGATCGCGAGCCCGTCGCCGTCGCCGGTGAGGACGATCACGTGAAGATCGGGGCGCGCCAGTTTCAGGCCCGTGGCAAAGGCCGGCGCGCGGCCGTGGGTCGTGTGCAGGGTGCAGAAATCCAGGCTGCCCACGAGGCGGCTGCTGCATCCGATGCCGGCCACGACCGCGACCGAATCCTGCGCCACGTCGAGGCGGTCGATCGCGCGGAGCAGCGCCCCGGCCACGATCCCGTGGCTGCAGCCGGGACAGAGAATGTGCGGCATCAGCGCCGGACGCAGGAAGCGGCGGATGTCGCCCATCACACGCGCGCCCCGGCCGGACACAACGCTTCGACGCAGGCCAGGATCTGCTCCGGCTCGATCAGCTCGCCGTCGGCGCGGTGGCACGGCACCACCGGGACCCGGCCGCCGGCGGCCCGCTCCACCTCCCGCGTGATCTGGCCGAGATTCATCTCGGCCACCACGAGCGCCTTGACGGACGCCGCGGTGCGCCGCACGCTCTCGTCGGGAAACGGCCACAGCACGATCGGGCGCAGCAACCCCGCGCGGATGCCGCGCCGCCGCGCCTCGCCGACGGCCTCCTCCGCCGCGCGGGCGGCGCTGCCGCAGGCGACGATCGCCACCTCGGCGTCGTCGAGCTGCAGGGTGCGGACCGGCGCGACCACGCTCTGGTATGATGCGATCTTGTCGAGCCGGCGGCGCTGGTGCGCCGCGGCGGTGCGGGGATCCTGCGTGGGATAGCCGCGATCGTCGTGCGCAAGACCGGTGACGTGGAACCGGTAGCCGCTCCCGAAGTCCGCGATCGGCGCGATGCCGTCCGCGTCCGCCTCGTACGGCCGGTATCGCGCCGGCGGCACCGCCGGACGGCGGCGGCCCGGCACGCCGCCGTCCGGCACCGCGGGCAGCACCGCCTCCTCGCGCATGTGCGCGAGCATCTCGTCGTAGAGCACGATCACCGGCGTGCGGAACCGCTCCGCGAGCGCAAAGGCCGCGACGGTCAGCTCGTACACCTCGGCCACCGAGCCCGGCGTCAGGACGAGGCTCGGCACGTCGCCGTGGGTGCCCCAGCGGACCTGCATCATGTCGCCCTGCGACGGCGACGTCGGGAGGCCGGTGCTCGGCCCGCCGCGCATGACGTTCACGATCACGCACGGCACCTCGGCCATCGCGGCGAAGCCGATGTGCTCCTGCATGAGCGAGAATCCCGGCCCGCTTGTCGCGGTCATGGCCCGCAGTCCGCCGAGGGACGCGCCGATCACGGCGGCGAGCGACGCGATCTCGTCTTCCATCTGCACGAACACACCGCCGGCGGCGGGAAGCCGCCGGGCCATCCCTTCGGCGATCTCCGACGACGGCGTGATCGGATACCCGGCGTAGAAGCGGCAGCCGGCCGCGATCGCCCCGGCCGCGCACGCCGCGTTGCCCTGCAGGAGCTGCGGAGTCTGGTTCACGGCGTCCCTCCCGCGGAGGCCGCGGCCGGGCGGCGGCGCACAGTGACCGCGAAGTCGGGACAGAGATACTCGCACAGCCGGCACCCGGTGCAGGCGGCGGGGTCGGCAACCTCGGCGATCGCGCGGGCGTTCAGCCGGAGGCAGTGCTCGGGACACACCCGCACGCAGATGTCGCACCCCTTGCACCACGCGGCGGCGATCTCGACCTCCGCGGCGGGCGACCACGACGTTGACGCGGCCGGCAACGATGACATCGAAGCCGGTGCGGCCGGCCGCGCCGGCGCGAGCGCGAGACCCTCGCGGAACGCACGCACGTTCATCTCCGCCGTCCGCGCCGGCACGTGGCGAACGATCGTCTCCTCCCACGCATCGCGCGGGAGCTCGAGATGGACGGCGAGCACGCCGAGCAGCACCGTGTTCGTCAGGCTGGCGGAGCCCGCGCCGCGGGCCACGGCTAGGGCATCGACCGTGTGCACGGGTCCGCGGTGATCCGCGAGGACCGCGCGGTCGAACGCGGGGTAGGCGCGCGCCCAGCGGCGGTGGTCGAGGTGGGCCGCGGGGGGGACGATCTGCGCCGTACCGGAGATGAACACGCCGTCGGGGCGCAGATAGGACCGCCACCGGAGCCCTTCCGCCCACTCGAGCGCCACCAGCGCGTCGGCTTCGCCGACGCCGATGAGCGGGCTGTGCACCGCCGCGCCGTAGCGGACGTGACTGAACACGATCCCGCCCCGCTTGGACATGCCGTGGACCTCGCTCTTCTTCACGTCGAAGCCCGCGGCGAGGGCCACATCGGCCAGGATGTTGCCGGCGAGCACGACCCCCTGACCGCCGACGCCGACGATGAGGACGCTGCGTGTGCTAGGCATCGGGGGACGCTCCGTCGCGGCCGCGTGGGGCCGGTTCGCGCGGACTCATCACGATGGCGCCGGTGGGACACAGCTGCGGGCAGATCGCGCATCCGGAACACAACGCCGGATCGATCGAGACCTTGAATCGCCCCTCGTAGGACTCATCGGTCCAGAGGAGCGCCGGGCACCCCATCGCCATGCACGCCTGGCAGGCGTTGCAGGCCTCCCCGGCCACCGTGAACGGCGGCCGGCGGATCTTCACGGGCGCTTCGACACACGGACGGTTGGTGATGACAACCGACACCCCGGGATGCGCGACGGCCGCCTCGAGCGCGCGATGGGTGGCGCCGATATCGTACGGGTCCACCACCCGGATCCACTGCACGCCCAAGGACCGGCACAGGGCCACCAGATCGGTGCGCGCCGCCGCGTCGCCCCGGATCGTCCGGCCGGTCGCCGGGTGCGGCTGCCCGCCCGTCATCGCGGTCGTGCCGTTGTCGAGGATCAGGACGGTGATCGGCGTGCGGTTGTAGACCGCGTCCAGCAGGGCGGACATGCCGGAATGCAGGAACGTCGAGTCGCCGAGCGCGGCCACCACCGGGCCGCCCCGCGCGCCGGACCGCGCAAGGCCGATCGCCATCCCGATGCTCGAGCCCATCGCGAGCGTCGTGTCGATCGCCGCGAGCGGCGGCAGCGCCGCCAGTGTGTAGCAGCCGATGTCCCCTGCGACGACGGCCCCGAGTTGCCGCAGCGCCATGAACGGGACCGTGTGCGGACACCCGGGGCAGAGGACCGGAGGCCGGGGAGTGGCGCGGACCACCGGCACGGGAGACGGTGCGGCCGCGTCCAGCACCCCCGCGCGCGCGAAGCCTTCGCGAACCAGGTCGGGCGTCAGCTCGCCGGTCCGCGGGAAATATGCCTTGCCCTCCACCCGCAGCCCGGCCGCCCGCAGGGCGTCTTCGACGATCGGCTCGAGTTCCTCGACGACGAAGAGCCGGTCGACCGCGGCGGCAAAATCCCGAATGCGCCGGAGCGGAAGCGGAAACGAAAAGCCGAGCCGCAGCACGCTCGCCTCTGGCAGCGCGTCGCGCACGTACTGCGCGGCGATGCCGCCCGTGACGACGCCGACGCGGGGATCGCGCAGCTCGACGGCGTTGAGGGGCGAGATATTCGCCTCCTCCTCAAGCCGGGCCAGCCGCTCGAGCAGGATGGGATGGCGCGCCCGCGCGTGCGCCGGGAGCAGGACGTACTTGGCCGGGTCCCGGCGGAAGCCGGGCCTGGCCGGCGTCCGCCGCCCGCCGATCTCGACGACGCCGCTCCCGTGGCTGATGCGGGTGGTCGTCCGCAGCATGACCGGAGTGTCGTAGGCTTCGCTGAGCTCGAACGCCGCGGCGGTGAAGGCCTTGGCGTCCGCGGAATCCGCCGGCTCCAGGAGCGGAATGCCCGCGAACCGGGCGTAGAGACGGTTGTCCTGCTCGTTCTGAGAACTGTGCATGCCGGGATCGTCGGCGGAGACGACGACCAGACCGGCCCCCACGCCGGTGTAGGCCGCGGCGAGCAGCGTGTCCGCGGCCACGTTGAGGCCGACGTGCTTCATCGCGGCCAGCGCGCGGGCTCCGCCGAGGGACGCGCCGAGCGCCACGTCGAGGGCGACCTTCTCGTTGGACGACCACTCGACGTAGACCCCGTCGCACCGCGCCAGCGCTTCCAGGATCTCGGTGCTGGGCGTACCGGGATACCCGGCCGCCACCGTCACGCCGGCCTCGTAGGCGCCCTGCGCCACGGCTTGGTTGCCGAGGAGCACACGCCGGGCCGGCGCGGTCCCGGGATGCGCGTCGCGCACCGCCGCGTCCATCACGACGCGCGCGACGCCACGAGCGCGAAGATCTCTTCGTCGCGCAGGACGTGCGTGCTCGCCTTGGCGCAGTCGAGCACGCGGCGCACCAGCTCCGGGTGCGGCGCGATGCGGTGCTGCTCGAACCAGTGCATCACGTTGGCCTGGCCGCTCATGGGCCCGACGGTGAGCCGCTGCTCGCGGCCGATGTCCTCGGCCGGCACGCTGCTGTACACCCGGTCGGCGAGCCAGCGGTCGTCCCGGTGCAGGGCCTTGAGGATCGCCGCCGCGTGCACCCCGCTGCTCGTCTCGAACGCGTCCTTGCCGACGATGGGACAGTTGGGAAGCACGGGCAGCGCCACGGCGTCGGCGACGGCCCGGCAGTACTCGGGGAGCGCATGGAGATCGACCTCGGCCCAGCCCATCCAGTCGAGCAGCCGGAGATTCACGAGCAGCTGCTCCATGCTGGTGTTGCCGACGCGCTCGCCGATCCCCAACGCGCAGGCGTGCAGCCGGTCCGCCCCGGCCTCGGCCGCGACGAGGGCGTTGATCACGTCGAGCCCGCGGTCGCGGTGGCCGTGCCAATCGATGGCGACCTCGTCGCCGACCACGCGGCGCACGAACCGGACGAGCCGCCAAGCGCCCCACGGCATGGCGTGTCCGACCGTGTCGGCCACGCAGATCCGCGCGGCCCCGGCCGCCACCGCGGCCGTATAGAGACGCCGCAGGTCGTCGGGGCGGGCGCGGGTGGTGTCCTCGGTGACGAACATCACGTCGAGCCCCAGCCGCCGCGCGTGGGAGACCGCGGTCTCGGCCGTGCGGACGAGAAACTCGATGTCCCAGCCCTCGACGTACTGGCGAATCGGACTGCTCCCGAGGAAGATCGCGGCTTCGATCGCGACCCCGCTCCGCTGCTGGGCCTCCGCGATCGGGACGATGTCGGCCTCGGTGGTCCGGCCGGCGCAGTTCGCGCGGAGCCGCAGCCGGTGCGCGCGGATTTCGCGCGCCAGGGCGACGACGTCTTCCAGCGCCTGCCGGCCGGCGCCCGGGTACCCGAGATTCACGCTGGAGATCCCGAGATCGTCCATGAGATGCAGGATCCGGCGCTTCTGCTCCGGCGACGGCTGCCGGACCGAGGGGCTCTGCAGCCCGTCGCGCAGCGTCTCGTCGTTGATCTCGAGGAGGCCCCGCGGCCGGCGCGGACGCTGGCCCACGGTGTTCCAGTCGTAGATCAGGTCCACCGATTTGATCATGGCCCTCCCCTCCCGGAACGCCGGTCGATGACCCGGAGCGCCTTGCCCTCGCTTCGCGGAATCTCACCCGGCGGCAGCACGGCGACGACGGCGGAGAGTCCGAGGCTCGCCCGCAGGGCGCTTTCCGCGCGCCGCGCGAGGGCCTGACTCTCTCCGGGCGCCGCGCAGCGGCTTTCCACCTGGACCCGCAGCACGTCGAGCGCCCGCGGCCGGTCGATGACGATCTGATAGTGCGGCGTGAGATCCGGAATGCGCAGCAGCACCGATTCGATGTCCGACGGGAACAGGTTGACTCCGCGGACGATCAACATGTCGTCGATCCGGCCGCCGACGCGGGCCATGCGGACGAGCGTGCGGCCGCACGCGCAGGGCCGCGGATCGAGCGAGGTGACGTCGCCGGTCCGGTACCGAAGCAGCGGCGCCGCCTCCTTGGTCAGCGTGGTGAGCACCAGCTCTCCGGACATGCCCGGCGGCAGCGGCGCGCCGGTGGCCGGATCGATCACCTCGGGGAAGAAGTGGTCCTCCTGCACGTGCAGCCCGTTCCTCGCCTCGCACTCCGCCGCGACTCCCGGCCCGATCACCTCGCTGAGTCCGTAGATGTCGGACGCGCGGATCCCGAGGCGGCGCTCGATCTCCGCGCGCGCCGCTTCGGACCAGGGCTCCGCGCCGAACGCGCCGCACCGCAGCGCGGGGGGCGGCCCGCCCGACGCGTCGATCGCCTCGGCGATGTGCAGGGCGTACGACGGCGTGCAGCACAGCACCGTGACCCTGAACTCGCGCAGGAGGCGCACCTGACGCGCGGTGTTGCCGGACGAAGCCGGCAGCACCGCCGCCCCGAGGTGCTGCGCGCCGTAGTGAAAGCCGAGCCCGCCGGTAAACAATCCGTAGCCGAACGCGTTCTGGATGACGTCGCCGCGCCCCACGCCGCCGCCGGCGAGGCAGCGCGCCATCGTCTCGCCCCACGTCTCCCAATCGCGGCGCGTGTACGCGGCCGCCGTCGGCGTCCCCGTCGTGCCCGACGAGCAATGGAACTCCGCGACCTGCTCGCGCGGGCACGCGAGCAGGCCGAACGGATACGAGCGCCGGAGATCGTCCTTCGTGGTGAACGGGATGCGGGTGAGGTCGTCGACGCCGCGGATCTCCGCCGCCCGGACGCCCGCCGCCTCGAGGCGCGCGCGGTAGAACGGCACCGCCTCGGCGACGCGCGCGACGGTCGCGCGCAGCCGCTCGCCCTGCCCCACGCGGAGCGCCGCGCGATCGACGGTCTCCGCGCCGGGGTTCCAGATCATGCCCGGTCCCGGGCGCCGCCCGCGCGCCGGCGGAGCAGCGGGCCGATCCCTCCGGCCCGCAGGACGTCCAGCATCGGCGGTGCGAGCGGCCGGCCGCGCACGACGGCACCGGTGGCGAGGTTGCGGACGATTCCCGCCTCGAGATCGATCTCGAGGCCGTCGCCGTCGGCGACGGCTGCCGCGGCATCCGCGCACGGCAGCGCCGGCAGCCCGATGGCGACGGCGTTCCGTAGAAAGAGGCGGGCGAACGACGCTGCGACGACGCACCCGACCCCGAGCGCCTTGAGCCCTTCCGGCGCCGTCTCACGGCTGCTGCCGCAGCCGAAGTTCCGTCCGGCCACGACCACGTCCCCGGGGCGCACCTCCGCGGCGAAGCGCGGATTGACCGCTTCCAGGGTGTGCGCCGCGCGGACGGCGGGCGGGGCGACCGCGTAGGCGCCGGGAGAGAGCGCGTCGGTGCTGATATCGTCGCCGAAGCGCCACGCCCGGCCGGCAATGCGCAGGCCCGGCGCGCCGGTGTTCATCGCCGCTCCGGCAAGGGGGAGAGCATGCGGCGGGGATCCGTGATCCGGCCGCGGACGGCGCTCGCGGCCACCGTCGCGGGCGACGCCAGGAAGATCTCCGCCTGCGGACTGCCCATCCGCCCGGAGAAGTTGCGGTTGTGCGTCCCGATGCAGCGCTCGCCGGCCGCCAGCACCCCGCCGTGCCCGCCGAAGCACGGCCCGCAGCCGGCCGGCATCAGCAGCGCGCCGGCGTCGACGAGGGTCTCGAGCAGCCCCTCCGACATCGCGTCTCGCTCGATCTGCGAGGACGCGGGGGCCACCAAGAGGCGCGTGCGCGGATGGACGCGGTGGCCCGCGAGGATCCGGGCCGCGACACGCAGATCCTCGAGGCGGCCGTTCGTGCACGAACCGATGAACGCTTGATGGATCGTCACGCCTTCGACCGCCTGGACGGGCTTCACGTGGTCGACGGCGTGCGGCAGTGCGACCCGCGGGCCCAGAGGCTCCAGGTCGAGGCGCACCGCGCGCGCGTACCGCGCGTCCGCATCGGGGCCGAACGCGTCCACGCCGATGTCGCGCCGGCGAAAGTGCCGGACGGTCGCCCCATCCGCCGGAAACAGGCCGAACTTCGCGCCGAGCTCGACGGCCATGTTGGCGATCGTCAGACGGCCGGCGATGTCGACGTCGCCGGCCGCCGGCCCGCCGAATTCCAGCGCCTGGTACTGGGCGCCGTCGGTGCCGATCTGCCCGGCGAGCTCCAACACCACGTCCTTCCACATCACGCCCGCGGCCAGCCGGCCGGCCAGGTCGACGCGAATCGTCGACGGAACCTGAAACCACAACTCCCCGGTGGCCAGGACGTACGCCATCTCGGAGGTCCCGATGCCGGTGCCACCGATCCCGAGGGCGCCGGCGGTCGTCGTATGCGAGTCGGTGCCGAGAAGCAGCTGCCCGGGCTGCGCCAGGCCCCCCTCGGCGACGAGCTGATGGCAGATGCCGTTCCCGGCGTCGAAGAAATGCAGAATCTCAAACTCGCGGACGAACTCGCGGATGCGGCGGTGCACCTCGGCCGCAGCCACCGACGGCGCGGGCACCAGGTGATCCAGCACGACAATCACGCGGGCGCTGTCCCACACCGACGAAAAACCCGACTGCCGGAGCATCTCGAAGACCGGAACCGCAAAGATGTCGTGGAGGAGGGCCATATCGACACGGCCCGTGACGAACTGGCCGGGGACCACCGCGGTCTGGCCGGAGGCGCGGGCGAGGATTTTCTCCGCCATGGTCATTCCCATCGGGGCCCCCCCGATCGCGTTGGGTGCACGAATCACGCGGGACCCGACCAACCGGTCGGTTGATCCTCACTATGGAAGCCGCGGCCGGGAAAGACAATGAAGCGTCCGGCTCAATTGAGATGATGCAAACGCAGGGGTTCGGTGGCGGGGCGGCCGCGAGGAGGGGCGGCGGTATTCAGCCGGTGATGTGCATCCGGTATCCGCCGCGGAATTCGCGGTGCTCCGCGAAGCGCGTGATGCTGAACGCCTCGAGGTCGACGTGCGAGCAGCGGCCGGTCGTGACGTATTCCGCGATGGCTTCGCCCGTGGCCGGGCAGAGCTTGAACGAGTTGCCGCTGCCGCCCACGACCTGCAGGTAGCCGCGGACCCCGGGCACCGGCCCGAAGATGAGGTGGAAGTCCGGGCTGATGCCGTCCGGTCCGGACCACGAGCGGACGCGGGACATCCGCTCCGCCCACGGGCAGCGGCGGACGAGATTATCGTGGATCTCCGCCTCGAACATCATGGACGGCCGAGGCGGGTCGGCGTCCAGATCGGGCGCCTCTGTCTCCAACTCGGTGTTCTCGGCCGAACCCCCGCCGGCGAGCATGAGGCCCATCGCGTCCGGCCGGCAATATGTCATGGTGGTGACGTCGATCCACGTGGGACTGGTCCGCGTCCACCCGCCGTACTGCGGGTTGAACGCGACCATCTGGAGCAGGCCCGGCCTGACGGGCAGTGTCACTCCGACCATCCGGGCGATCCGCGGCGCCCACGCGCCCGCGCAATTGACTACGAGCGGCGTGCGAATCGAGCCGTGGTCGGTTGCGACTGCGGAGACCGCGCCGTTGCTGATGATGTCGAGCACCGCGACCCCCGAATAGATCGCCGCGCCGAGTTCCCGCGCCTTGTTCGCAAACGCCGTGGCGGTCGCGTAGGGATCGGCGTACCCGGCCTCCCCCTCGTAGGCGGCGAGCGCCAGGCCGTCGCGGGCGAACCCGGGGATCCAGCGGTGGACCTCGTCGGGACCGATCAGCTCGGCGTCCACGCCGGCGTGCCGCTGCATCTCCACGACCCGCCGCATGTTCGCCGCGTCGGCGGCGCCGACGACCGCGACGAACCCGTTGCACACGTAGTCGACCGGCGATCCCAGTTCATCCGCGAGCCGCGGCCACAGCTGGGCCGCCCGGTGCGCCAGCCGGACCATCGACGGGTTGGAGTAGTGGCAGCGAATGATGCCCCCCGACGCCCCGGATGACCCCGCCCCGATGGTGCGCCGTTCCAACAGCGCGACCTGCCTGCCGGCCTTGGCAAGGTGATACGCGACGCTCGCGCCGTGGACGCCTCCCCCGATAACGACGGCCTCGGCCTCCTGCATCACGCTTAGGCCACCCGCCGCACGTCGGACGCCTGCAAACCTTCCAGGCCCTCGAAGATGGTGAACTCCACCGTTTCGCCTTCACGGAGGAACGACGGACCGGGGGCTGCGACCGCCGTGTAGTGCACGAAAATCTTGCTGCCGTCCGGACCGCCGATAAACCCGAACCCGCCGTTGACGTTGAACCATTTGACCCGGCCCTGCACCCGCTCGCCCGACACCGCCATGCTCCTCCCCCCATCCGGCCCGCGCATCTGTCGCATCGGCGCGGCCGCCGCTACGCGTGCTTCCAAACCGGCGTGCGCTTCCCGAGAAACGCCGCGATGCCTTCGGCCGCGTCCGCGGTCGCGACCAGCTCCGACGTGTACAGCTTCGTCGCGTCCCGCAGCGCGCGCCGCAGGGCGTCGCGGCCGTCCGCGACCACCGCGCGCTTGGCGAGGCGCACCGCGGCCCCGCTGTGGGCCAGGAGCCTCGCTTCCAGCTCGCGGGTCGCTCGGTCCAGCTCCCCCGCCGGCACCACGCGCGCCACCAGTCCCATCGCGTGCGCCTCCGCCGCGGAGATCGGCGCGCCGGTCAGCACGAGCGCCAGCGCCCGCGCGTCGCCGACGAGGCGCGGCAGCAGCGCCGCGGCCACGGGCGGGAACGCGGCCAGCGTGATCTCCGGCAGACCGAACCGGACGCCGTCCGCCGCCACCACGAGATCGCACAACAGCGCAAGCTCCCACCCTCCCCCGAGCGCGGGACCCTGCACCGAGGCGATGACGGCCTGGGGCAGCGCCAGCATCTCCACGGCCAGCGCCTCGAACGCCTCGAGCATCGGGCGCGCGCGCTCGGGCGCGTGTGCCGCGACGTCCACGCCGGCGCAGAAGGCCCGCGTGCCGGTCGACGTGATCGTGACGGCGGCGACCTCGGGGGTCCGGGCGAGCCGCGCGCAGGCGGACGTCAGGCCGAGCAGCATCGGCAGCGTGAGAATCCCGAGCGGAGGCCGGTCGATCACGATCCGGGCCGCCCGGCCGTCGATGTTCAGCGCGATGCGGCCGTCGGTCTCGTCCATGGGGCGCGTGTCTCCGCGGAGGAGGCGTAGCCATCGAGGAAGATCCGGGTCATGCCGTCGGCGAGCGTATCGGCGTTGCCGTCCGCTTCCGGCCGGTACCACATATGGATCCAGTTGAGCATCCCGAACAGCGCCATGGTCGCAAGGCGCGGCGGCACCGAAGCCACGGCCACCTCGGACACCACGTTGCGGCAGATCGTATAGTAGCGATGGCGCAGCGCGTAGATCTGCGCGGCCTGGGCGCCCTCGAGCGCATCGAGCTCGCGGGTCAACACCTTCATCTCGTTCATGTGCCGCAGGAAGTGCTCGAAGTGATTGCGGATCACCACGCGGACGCGGCCCCGGGGCTCCGAGGTCGCGGCCAGCTTCTCGGTCAGGGAGTCCAGGACCATCGTGAAGCTGCGCTCGCAGATGCGGTACAGCAGCTCGTCTTTGCCGCGCACGTAATAATACAGGCCGGCGACGCTGATGCCGGCGGCGCGGGCGACATCGCGGATCGTCGTCCGTTCGTACCCCTGCGACGCGAACAGCGACGCGGCGGTCTCGAGGATCGTCTCTCGTCGGGCATCGTATGCCATCGCAGCCTCGTTCGAGCGCTCGATCACCTAGACACCAGCGTATCGGCCGCGGAGGCGGCCGCCAATGGAGAATCCGGCTCATTTGCATGAAGCAAATGCCGCACTTGCCGGCCGGCGCGGCGAGACACGAGCGCGCCCGCGGCGGGGCCGCGGGCGCGCGTAGTGCCGTGGTAGGGACGGGAAGCGTTCTTACATCGCGACGATGAAGCCCGCCATGTAGCCCTCTTTGCCGGGTCCGGCGTAGCCCTGCTCCATCGCCCAGCCGTGGCCGCCGGCGTCGCAGGTCAGCGCGCAGTACCACCGGTAGGTGCCCTTCTGCGCGATCGTGAAGGTCGCGGTCGTCGTGACCGGCTCCACGTCGCTGCCGACCTCTTTGCCGCCCTTGATCTGGATGTTGAGCTTCGCCTTGGGGGCCGTGAGCGTGTGCGCGCCCTCGTCGTAGTTGATGAAATCGACCGTCACCGGAACGCCCGCCTTCACGACGAAGTTCGGCGGGACAAACGCGTCATGCCCTTTGCCGTCCGGGCCGAGAATGCCGGTCTTGCCGCGGAAGACGTAGACCGTAACCTTTTGCGTTTGCGCGGCGGCCATCCGCGCAAACGGTCCTGCCATCAACGCCGCGCCGGCCAGGCCGCTCGCAGCGACCGCCAGAGCCTCACGCCGGCTCACATTCTTCGCCATCGATATCCCCTCCCTACCGGGTTTGGTGCGTATCTTGGTACTGGGCTGAGTCTACCGGCAGAGGCCCGCCACGCCCATCGGACGCCGGTCGGATTCGGTATAGGGCGGAGGTACGAGCGGCGTTTTTTACTTGAGCGTCTGCAGATACGCGACCAGCGCCTTGAGGTCGTCGTTCGATATCTTGTCGAACGCCGGCATGTTCGTCTTCGGGTTGACCTTCTCGGGGCTGCGGATCTGCGCGGCGAGCCGGTCGGCCGAGAGGCGGCTCCCGGCGTGCGTCAGTTCGGGACCGACGGTGTTGCCCTGCCCGGCGACGACGTGGCAGCTGTCGCAGTGGTTCTCGACGAACACCTCGTGCCCGCGACCGACGAGCGCCTGCGGCGACCCGGCCGGCGCCAGCCGGGTCCCGGGCGGCACCTGCACCGCGCCGAAGAGCGTCAACCCTCCGACCAGCACCACGGTGCCGGCGGCCACCGCCATCGCGAACGGCCGCCTGGCCGGGCGGCGCTCGGGACGCCGGTCGAGCAGGGGGACGAGAAAGAGCAGCAGGGTCGCCGCGAGCGGCAGCACCACCACCCCGACCGGCTCCCACAACGGCCCCTCGAAGTACTTGAGCAGCTGGAAGAAGAACAGGAAGTACCACTCCGGCCGCGGCACGTACGTGGTCGACGCCGGATCGGCCCGGACCTCCGTCGGCACCCCCTTCCACGCCGTCAGCGCGAACAAGACCAACAAAATGAGCAGCGAGACGCCCAGGTCTTCCGCCAGCTGCTCGGGGTAGAACCGCTTGTTCTTCGCGACCGTCGCCTCGTTGCCCGGGGCGGGCGCGATGCCGTGCCGGTAGACGAGGTACAGGTGAAAGATCACCACCGGCACGAGCAGCGCCGGCAGCAACAGCACGTGGATCGCGTAGAAGCGGGCCAGGGTCACGGGCCCCACGCCGGCCTCGCCGCGGACCAGTTGGAGCAGCCAGCCGCCGATGACCGGCACCGTGCCGACGATCTTCGTGCCGACGACGGTGGCCCAGTACGACCGCTGCGTCCACGGCAGCAGGTAGCCGGTGAACGCAAAGCCCATCACAATCAAGAGCAGCACGACGCCGGCCATCCATGTGACTTCACGCGGCGCCTTGTACGATCCCCACACGAACGTCCGGAGCATGTGCAGCCCGACGAGGATCACGAGCGCGCTCGAGCCCCAATGGTGCAGGCCGCGCAAGGCCGGACCGAAGACCACCTGCGACATGATGAACGTGATGCTGTCGTAGGCGTGCTCGGGGGCGGGCGAGTAGTTCATCGCCAGGATGATCCCGGTCACGACCTGCACGACGAGCAGAAAGAGCGTGGCGCTGCCGAGCGTGTGGGGCAGCCCGGTCTCGTCGGGGACGCTGCGGTTCAAGAACCCGCCGAACAGCCCTCCGGGAATCCGGGCATCGAGCCAGGCGGCCGGTCCGCCCCGCGGGGCGCCTGCGGGTGCGCTCACGCGCCACCCCGCACGAGCGCGCCCATGTAGAGCGTCCCGTTTTCGACCTTGGTCTCGTAGTGATCGAGCGGCCGCGGCGGCGGTCCGCCCAGCACTTTGCCGGTCGCGTCGAACTGGCCGCCGTGGCACGGGCAGATGAACTTGTGTTCGGACGCCTCCCAGTGATACGGGCAGCCGAGGTGGGTGCAGTGGTTGTCAAACACCAGGTACTTGCCTTGGGCGTCGCGCTCGATCCAAACCTGCATCTCGGCCGTCGCGTTCACCCATCCCTCGTTGGCCGGGTGCATGTGATGCGCGAGCGTCGGCTCCGGCCCGAACGTGGTGACCGGTCCGATCGCCACCCACTCCGCCTTCTCGACCGGCTTGAAGGCCGGCGACAGGAACGCCCCGATGACAGGTATCCCGACCAGCGCGCCGAGCACGGCGCTCAACGTCCAGAACATGCGGCTGAAAAACGTGCGGCGGTCTACCGCCGGCGCCTGCGCGCGCTGTCCGCCCATCTCCCCTCCCGCTCCTGGGCCCGTGTACCCGCGACGTGCCGGTCCCTCTATTTCCCGGACTTCCACTACGGTGTTCGGACGGCGGTCCCTTTTTGGACCAACGTGTCGAGAATACGGAGCGGGCAACAAAATATCGTCAGACCCTGGGCTGATCCTCGGGTCGGGTCACAATCTGACCCGGCGTCCCGGACGGATCTCGGCCGGGCCGGAGTACCGCGCCGAGCCTGTGCTACGCCGCCCGGAGCGTAGCCCTGTCGGCCTCCAGCAGCCGGCGGCGGGTCGCGGCCGCCAACGAGACGGCGTCCGCGAGATCTTCCGCGATCTTCGAAATGTCGGTCCGAACGGTGTTCGGCGTCGCCGACAGGCGCTCGGCCTCGCGCACCTGGCTCAGCGCGTTGCGCAGCTGGCGCTCCACCTCGATCAGGGCCCAGTAGCTTTCATGCTCCTGCGCCATGAACCACCTCCGGGTATCGCCCTTGCCCGCACCACTATCATGACCGGCGGCGCCGAGGCCGGGGATCGGACCTGCGCCTGATTCGGGGTCCGGCGGCCATCGGCGTCGAAGCGGAAGTCCGGCATGCGGATCACGTTCCTCGGCGCGGTACGCACCGTCACCGGCTCGATGCATCTCGTCGAGACGGGCTTGAATGACATTGTTGCCGGCCGCGGGTCGGCCGGCGGAAGCCGCCTCCTGCTCGACTGCGGGCTGTTCCAGGGCCACCGCGAGGAGGCGGCCCGCATCAACGGCACCCTGCCCTTCGACGCGTCGAGCCTCGAGGCGGCCGTGCTCTCGCACGCCCACCTGGACCACTGCGGCAACCTGCCCACGCTGGTCCGGAGCGGCTTCCGGGGCCCGATCTACTGCACCCCCGCGACGCGCGACCTGGCGGCCCTCGTGCTGCACGACAGCGCCAAGGTGCAGCACCAGGACGCCCGCCACGTCAACAAGATCCGCGCGCGCACGGGACTGCCGCCCGTGACGCCGCTTTATACCGCGAGCGAGGTAGACCGCACGATCGGCCGGTTCCGGACCGTCCCGTACCATGAGCCGTTCCGGCTCGGTCCGGCGCGGGTCACCTTCTACGACGCGGGACACATCCTCGGCTCCGCCGTCACGACGGTCGAGGCCGATGGACGGACGCTCGGGTTTACCGGCGATCTGGGACGGCCCGGCGAGGCCATCCTGCGCGATCCGGAGACCCCGCCCGGCCTCGACGTGCTCGTGATGGAGTCGACGTACGGCGACCGGGCGCACAAACCGCTCGACGGGGCGGATGAGCGCCTCGGGGTGATTGTCCGCGAGACCGCCGCGCGCGGCGGCGCCGTGCTGATCCCATCGTTCGCGATCGGCCGGGCGCAGGACATCACCTACGCGCTCCACCGCCTGCGGAACGCCGGCTCCATCCCATCGATCCCGACGATCGTCGACAGCCCGATGGCGGTGGACGCGACGGAAATCTTCCGGCGGCATCCCGAGTGCTTCGACGACGAGACCCGGACCATGCTGGCGCACGAAGATCCATTTGGCTTCAAGGGGCTGCGGTACGTCCGCGAGGTGGAAGACTCCAAGACCCTCAACGGCCTGACCGATCCCTTCATCGTGATCGCGACGTCCGGGATGTGCGAGTCGGGACGGATCTTATACCATCTGGCTCACCGGATCGACGACGTCCGCTGTTCGCTCGTGATCGTGTCGTTCCAGGCGGAGCACACGCTCGGCCGCAGCCTCGCCGGCGGCGCCGCCACGGTGCGGATCTTCGGGGAGCCGCACGACGTGCGCCTTCAAGTGCATCAACTGGCAGAGTTCAGCGCGCACGCGGACGGGGACGAGCTAACGGCGTGGGTGGCGCGGGTGCCGCGCGTGGGACGGATCTACTGCGTGCACGGTGAAGAAGCCGGGTCGCTCGCGCTCGCCGCCTCGCTCCGGGCCCGGGGCTACGCCGCGGACGTGCCGGTCCGCGGCCAGCAGGTGGAGGTCGCCACGTCGTAACCGGGGCTGCGGCGGCGCCGTTCGCGGCCCGTTACAAACCGCCCGCCGCGCTGTTCACCTGATTTCGCGCACTCCGGCGGCGGGTCCGCCGAGAGTCCGCTCGAACTCCGGACGGGTGAGGTCGCCTTCCTCATACCGATGCCACAACTCGTTGAACTCGTCGGACGTCTGCCGGGCCGGCTTCACGGTGATGAGGAACAAGAATCCCAGCACGCCCACGATGAAGCACACCAACGCTGCCGCGACCAGCGCGCTCCAGACCCAACCCGATCCAAACAGCATCGGCCACATGACACGGTCCTCTAGGGATGGGATCGCACGATCTACTTCGGATCGGAGCCGGAGGCCGCCGGCTCGGTGGTCCGCTTCTGCGGCGGCGCCGCGGCCGCAGATTCGGGCTCGGAGATCTCGCCCCAGTAGCACTCGTCGCAGAACTTGATCACGACGCCATGCCGCTCCAGTTCGTGGCGGACCTCACGCAGGCCGCACTTTTCACACGCCGTGTAGAGTGGTTTCATCGCTGCCCTCCTGCGGACCGGTCCGTCGGCGCCCCGGGCCTTTGTCCTACGGTACCATCGCCCCGGCGGCCGGCCCATCCGGCGATTATCTGATTCCGGCTCCTTCCACAACCCGATCCTGCGTCTGGCGGGGGAGAGGCGGAACCGGAGGAACTCCCGGTAGCGAAACGCAAAAAGGAGCGCACTTGTTGAGCGGCACCGCACCGTCTTCAGCCGTGCCTCCCGGGTCTACTGTCGTCCGGTGCTCTCCGAAGAGGCGCGCTCCTCGAAGTGAACGTGGCCGACCGTCGATTCCCGGGCGCCGGCGTTTGATTCGGCGACTCGCCGCGTGCGCTCCGTTTGCAAGGTAGCACCGGCGCGCGGCCTCGCCTATCGGATCGAAGTCGTATTCGACCGCCGCGGAGAACCGATTCGCCGGCGGCCGGAGGGACGGCCCCCCTTCTGGACGAACACCCGGCGAAAGAATCATGCAGGCGCTGACCACGATTCATGCGATCGCGATCGGCCTCTACCTCGCGGTCGCGCTTCTGCTTATCGCGCAGTACGTCGAGCTGCGCGCGGCGTATGCGCTCTGGTGGGCGGCGGGGGCCTTGGCCCTCGCGGCGCGCGCCCTCGCCGATCTCGCCGCGCTCACCGCGGCGGTGCCACTCCCGCTGATGCTCGTCGAGACCACCCTGCAACTTGCCGGCGCCGGCTTTTTCCTCACCGCCTCCGTCTCCCGCGATCCGCGCTCGCGCGGCATCGCCGTCGTGGGCACCCTCGGCTTCGGCGCGCTGATGGCGGCGGTGATCGCGGTGCTGCTCCTGACCACCGGTCAGGTGATGCTGGCGGACGGCATCGCGGACACCGCGACCGGGGTCGCCTTCCTGCTGGCGGCCGAAGGCTACCGGCGCGCCGAGCAGCTGCTCGACGACCTCGGGACGCGGTTGATCTTCGGCGGGCTGGCGATCGCGGGTGTAAACTACCTCGCCTGGGCGTGGGTGCCGAAGACCGTCGGCCTGGAGACCACGTTCGAGCTGCTGGGCGGGCTGTTCGTGCTGGTGTTCGGCGCGGGGGTGCTCGCGCGGTCCGTGCAGCGGGCGCGGCGGCTCGTCGTGCTCAGCCAGATCAGCGCCGCGCTGCACCGGTCGACCACAGTCCACGAACTGCTGCGGGACGTGCTCGAACGCGCGGGTGAGCTCCTTCAACTCCACAGCGGCTGGGTATTCTTAAGACGGCCGGACACTGACGTGTATGAGCTCGCGGCCACGTATCATCTCCCCCGCGTGCTCGAGGCGGACGAGCGGGAGGGGATGCGCGGGTCGTGCCGGTGTCTCGATCTGCTCGCGGCACATCAGCTCACCGACCCTGTCAATATCGTGAACTGCATGCGACTCGAGCGGGCCGGGACGAGCGCCCAGCACGCCAGCGTCCCGCTGCGGACGTCCAGCGGGATCGCCGGGCTGATGAACCTGGTCCTGCCGGCCGGCCGGCTCTTCGGCCACCGCGAGCTCGCGCTGCTGGCCACGGTGGGCGGCGAAGTCGGCCTGGCAATTGAGAAGACGCATCTGCTCGAGGAATTGGCCGTCAAGGAGCGCATCCGCGCCGAGCTCATCAAACGGGTGCTCACCGTGCAGGAAGACGAGCGCCGCCGGATCGCGCGGGAGCTGCACGACGAGACCGGCCAGTCACTGTCGGCGCTCATCCTGAACCTCGACATCACCCGGGCCACCGTCGAGGACCAGCCGCAGACGGCGGAGGCGCTCGACCGGCTCAAGGGCCTGGCGGAAGGGGCGCTGGAAGAGGTGCGCAAGCTGATCTACGACCTGCGGCCCACGGTGCTGGACGATCTCGGGCTCGCCTCGGCCCTGCGGTGGTACGCGCACGCGCAGCTCGAGCCCCGCGGGGTGGAGGTCACGTTCAAGATTGAGCTCGGCGAAGCCCGGCTCGACACGGTCGTCGAGACGACCCTGTTCCGCATCGCGCAGGAGGCGATGTGGAACATCGTCAAGCACTCCGGCGCAACGCGCACCGAGCTCGAACTGAGTCTCGCGGCAGACCGGGTGCGCCTCAGGGTGTGGGACAACGGCCGCGGCTTTCGGCTCGATGGCCAACGGACGTTCGAGCCGCTCCGCGGCGGCCTCGGCCTCGGGGGCATGCGCGAGCGGGCCGCGCTGATCGGCGGGACGGTCTCGATCCGGTCGAACGAGGGACACGGCACCGAGGTCGTGGCGGAGCTCCCGTTGACGGCACCCGGGGGCGCCTGACCGCACCATACCGGAGCGCGTCGCCCGCCGTCGCCTAGACGGCGCCCTCAGCGGGACGCGTAGGCCGGCTGCCGCTTGATTCGCTCCTCCAACGCCGCGCAGCGGGCCTCGTTGCCGCCGGCGCCCTCGGGGACGTTGGCGCTGACGCGCACCGGCGGATGCACGCCCGCGGCGACCAGCCGTTCGATCACGGTCGCAACCAGCATGTTCACGATGATCGCGGTCGTGACCGTCGACGTGCCGCCCACGCGCTCGGGCACCCCGTCGATCGCCAGCAGCGCGTCCCCGCGCGGCCCGCAGGTGTCGATGACGTGGTCGGCGACCTCGAAGAGCCGCTTCCCGCTGGAGTGGCGCGACGGCACGTCGCGGGAGTGCTCGAGCGACGTCAGCGCGGTCACGACGAGCCTGCGCGTCTTCCCGTAGATCGCGGCCTCGACCGGGGCGGCGTTGATGCCCGAATTCGAGACCACGATGAGGTGCTCGCCGGCCCGAAGGTCGTACTGCGCGAGCACGGTCGGCACGTAGCCTTCGAGCCGCTCCAGATACATGCTGAAGGGCCCGTGGCCGGAGAGCGCGGGGTCGATGATCGCGTTGATGCAGCAGAGGCCGCCGGCCCGGTGAAAGATCTCCTCCGCGGCCATGTGCGAGTGCCCGGAGCCGAAGATGTGCAGGAGGGCGCCCCGGGCTACCGTGCCCGCGATCGCGGCCCCCACCCGCTCGATCGCGGGACGCTGTTCCGCGCCGACGCGGGCGACGATCGCGGAGATGCCGGCATGGTACTCGCTGGCGGCGCTCACGCGTTCGGCCACTCCCTTTCCATGCCGCAGGCCTGTGTGTACGGGGCCAACACGGCGGTGATGCGGTCGGCGACCCACTCCCGCGGGTCGCGGCCCAACCGGCCGTCGCGGACGCCGGCATACTGCTCCGGCAAGAACTGGCTGAGCAGCGAAAGCGGCGGCGGGCGGCGAATGAGGTTTTCGAAGAGACGATCGAGGGCCGCCTGCACGTCGGGTCGCGGCCAATAGTAGCGCATGCGGTCGGCATACGCATAACGGCGGGCGCAGGCGATCTCGTCGGGCGTTCCGTGATAGTAGCCGGCCCAGTGCCGCGGATCGGCGACCATCGCACGGTCCACGACCGCCGGCAGATCGGACAGCACGGCACCGGGACGGCCCCCCAGCCATTCCCGCTCCATCCACGCCAGGGCGAACACCGCCTCCCGGAACGCAAACGTCAGCGCCGGACCGACCTTCAGGATGGCGAAATGGTCCTCGACCAGCCGCCGCAGCGACCCCGGCCGCTGGTAATCGGTGGAATGCGCCTCGAACACGAGCCGCGCGTGGACGGCGATGCAGCGCGAGAGTCGCGCGGCCGCGCCGGGCTCGTACTCGTGCACGGCGCCGGCGCCGAAGTCCACGCCGGGCAGCACCACCACCGCGATCACGCGCTCCCATGCCGCGTCCAGGCCGCGCCGGACGAAGGCGCGGCGGGTGATCTCGAGCATCTCCTCCACGTCCTCGGGCGCCGTGACCGCGGGCGGCGCCGTGCCGTCCGTCTCGCCGCCGGGCGCCGGAACGTCGGATCCGATCACGTAGTGGAGGGCGCCGGCCGGCTCCGGCAGGCGGCGGTGCGCGTCCTCGGCCGCGGCGCAGAGATCGGCCGTGCGCTCCGCGACGAGGGTGTTGGACGGCCGATCGTCACGGTCCCCGGCGCACGCCATGCTGGCGTCGAGGTGGAGCTTCGTGTAGCCGGTCTCGACGCAGCCAGCCGCGAGGATGCGCGCGCGGCGCATCGCCTCCTCCGCCGCCAGGGATCGCCACGGGTACGGCCCGAGGTGGTCGGCGCCGAGCAGGATCCGGTCACCGCTGAGGCCGGCGGATCGTCCGATGCCCGTCAGAAACGCCGCGAACGCGGCCGGCGTCATGCCGGTATAGCCGCCGTCCTGATTGACCTGGTTGGACGTGGATTCGACGAGCAGCGGCGCGCCGATCGCGGCGGCATGGCGCGCGGCCGCGTCCAACACGGCGGGATGGCTCGAGCAGATCGAGACGATCCCGCGCGCGGCGCCGGCTTTGTGCTCCGCGACGATCCGCGACAGCCGGTCGCCCGTCCGGACGGCGCTCATGCGCGCGACGATCGAGCCGAGGCGCGGGCGGCGGCCGCGCGCAGCGCGGCCCCGAGGTCGACGACCCCGTCGCGACCCGCGCGTGCCGCGAGCTCCGCGAGCGCGGCGAGATCCGCGTCGTCGCGGCGCAACATCACCTCGGCCAGCATGGGCAGGTTCACACCGCTGACCGTCTCCACTGCGCGTGCCGTGCCGACGGTCAGCGCCCCCGCCACGCGCGCGGGGACACCGCCCGGGATATCCACGAGACACAAGGCACCGTCGCCGGGGTCGAGACGCCCGAGCGCGGCGCGCACGTTGGCCTCGAGATCCTCCACGCCCTCGCCCGGCATCAATCCGACGGCCCACGCCTTGGCGGGCGGGCCGACGAGCATCGCGACCGTCTCGAGCAGTGCCTGGCCGAGCCCGCCGTGGCAGATCACGAGCACCCCGATGCGCGGCGCCTCCGCGGGCGGCGGCATACTCATACCTTGGCGCGGGCCCGGACGACGCGATTAAAGTCCGTTACGGCGCCGCCGGGGATCCATACGGCCTCGAGCGCCGCGCCCGCCGCGTCCAGCGCCTGCCATGCGGCGAGATCGTCGGGGTCCGCGGCGACCTCCTTCGTCAGCCGCTCCCGGCCCGGGGCCGCCCGCACGTTCCCCACGTTGACCTTGGTCAGCGGCACGCCCGCCGCCATGAGCCGCAGCAATTCCCGGGGGCCGCGCGCGAGCACCATCACGGTGTCGTCCGGAAACCCGTCGTGCGCCAGCGCCGCCCCCGCCTCGTCCACCGGCAGAATGGACGTCTGCACGCCCGGGGGCGCCGCGAACTGCATCAGGGTCTTCTGCATCTCGTCTTTCGCCACGTCATCGTCCGCCACGACGATGCGCGTCGCACCGACCATGCGGACCCATCCCAGCACGACCTGCCCGTGAATCAGCCGGTCGTCCACCCGCACGAGCGCGATCTTCACGGTCGCACCCCGCGGCGCGGCGGTGCGCTACCTGGGCAGCGCGAGGCGCGCCGCAAGATAGCGCTTGTCGTCGAGCCGCATCGCGTCGGGCCGGACGCCGCGGGTGAGCGCCGCGTGGTATGCGAACTGGTAGAGCGGCAGCACGGCGTACAGCGGCGTCAGGCACTCCGGCACCGCGAGCGCGAGCCGCGTGACGTGCGCCACGCGGGGAAGGCCGTCGGCCGCGTCCGTGATCACCCAGACCTGCGCGCCGATTTCCCCGAGCGCCGCGGCGAACCCGGTGGCCTTCGAGTAGGCCGGCCCCTGCAGCGCGAGCAGGATGACCAGGTCGCCGGAATCGATCGAGACCCAGGGCCCGTGCATCGCCTCTTCGAGCTCCCACGCGTGCGCCGGGACGTGCGCCGTCTCCTGCAGCTTCAACGCGCCCTCGTACGCGGTCGCGAGGTTCGGTCCGGCCCCGATGACGAACACCCGAGGCCACTCCCGCGCGCCCGCGCCGAGCCGCTGGGCCTGCGCCGCGGACTCGTCGAGGATCTGCCGGGCCGTCTCGGGCGACACGTCGAGGGCCCGCCGGTACGCGTCGGCGTTGCGTTCCCGGCGGGCCGCCATCTCCACGGCCAGCAGGTAGTGCTTCAACAAGGAGGCGACGTAACTGCGGGTCTTCGGGAGGGCGGGCTCGCGCCCGCCCTCCCCCAGAATCGTGCACGTCGCGGCCTCCGCGATCGGCGACCACGGCACGTCGGTCAGGCCGATCGTGACCGCGCCGCGCTGTCGCGCCGTCGACAGCGCGGCCATGACGGACTCGGTCCCCCCGGTGTGCGAGATGGCGATGAGGCCGGCCCGGTCGAGGGCCGCCGGAGGATATGCCGCAAACTCGAACGCGTCGTGCGCCACTGCCGGGACGCCGGCGATCTTCGGGAAGACGTAGGTCGCAGCGATCGCGGAGAAATAGGAGGTCCCGCAGCCGACGAGATGCACCGCTTGGACGCCGTCGAGCGCTTCCGCGGCGCGTCCGACCTCCCCCCGCCGTTCCGGCCTCAGCGTGCCGCGCAGCGTCGCCGGAACGCTGGCCACGCCCTCCCACATCAGAAACGGATGGGTGGTCCGCTCGAGCGCGGAGGTGAGCATGTCCCCCGCCGGCTGCGCGTGCCCCCCGCCCAGTGCAGTGGGTATCACGTGTGTCGCTCCTACTTCAGAATTTGGAAGCCGCCGAGGATCAGGGACGCGGCGATCAGGCTGAGCATGAGCGTCGTGGTCTTGGTGCGCCGCCGCACCAGCCAGAACACTACCAGCACGAGCGCCAGCGGCAGCATCTTCGGCATGATGCCGTCCAGCATCGCCTGCAGAGACACGGAGGTCTTGCCGACGGTGTAGGTGAGCGGCGTTCCCACGGAGATCCAGACCGCGGTCAGCGCGCCGACCGTCATCAGTCCGACCATCGCGGCGCTCTCCATCACGCGGCGCAGCCCCGCCGAGCTGAACATGTTCAGCGCACGCTGGCCGAGACGATAGGCGGAGTCGAGCGTGGTCCAGTAGACGTAGAGGTGCAGCACGCCGAGAACCGCGATGAACAGGAACGGCGCGACGGGGTTGCCGGTGAGGGCCAGGGATGCGCAAATCCCACCCATCAGCGGCCGCGCGGTACCGTGGAACATCGAGTCCCCGATGCCGGCCAGCGGGCCCATGAGCCCGGACTTCATGCCCTGGATCGCCTGGGGCTCGATGTCCTCCCCGGCCGCGCGCCGGGCCTCCATGTCGGCCGTCAGCGCGAGGATCGAGCCGTGGATCCACGGGTGCGTGTTGAAGAAGACGAGATGCCGCTTGAGCGCTTCCACGTACCGCTGCGGCTGTCCCTTATAGATCCTCTTCAGAAATGGAATCAGCGCCCACGTGAACCCCAGCGCCTGCATCCGGTCGAAGCTGAACGCCGACTGCAGGGCGAAGCCGCGCCAGAAGATCTGGCGGATGTCGGCGGGCGTCACCGCCGGCCGCACGGCGATGTCCACGCTGCCGCCGGCGATCGCCGGCACCGGACGCGCGGGCTGCGCAGCCGGCACGGGAACCCGCGCCGGACCTTCCGCGGCGCGGCGCGTCTGCATTATGGCCGCCATGACGACGGCGAGGGCCGCCACGCCGAGGATGTTAAACTGCGTGTACGCCGCCAGCAGGAAGCCCAGGAAGAAGAACGGGAAGAGCGCCGGGGTGACGAGCGAGTTCAGCAGCAGCGCGAACCCGAGAGCCGGCAGCATGTTCCCCGCGAGGTTGATGCCGGCGGTCAGCCAGTGCGGAATCGACGCTGCGAGGGCCCGCACCGCCTCCACGCCGATCGCGAGCGCGACGAACGTCGGCACCGCGTCGGCGAGGAAGTGCACCGCGTTGCCGAGGTGTACCATCAGCGCGATGCCCCGGTCCTGGGCCTTGTCCGCGTAGCGCTCCGCGGCGTTCACGAAGAACACACTCACGGTCTTTGCCAGCAGCTCGAAGAACGAACCGAGCAGCGCCGCCGGGACCGCGATCAGAATCGCCGCCCCGATCCCCTGGTGGGCGGCGATGCCGAAGGCGGTGCCGAGGATGCTGCCGATGTTATAGTTGGGCGGCACCGAGCCGCCGATATCGGAAGCCCCCATGAACACGAGCTCAAGCGTGCCGCCGACGATCAGCCCGGTGTGAAAGTCGCCCATGATGAGGCCGGTGATGGGCGCGACGACGATCGGACGTTCCAGGAACCAGTCCCCGAAAAATCGACGCGAGAAGTACGCAAATCCGGCCAAGCACGCAAGAATAACAGCCGTTCCGATCGACATGATCGGTTCCCCCTTGGACACGGCACAGGCGCTTGCCCAGCGCGGCGGGTACAATACGCCTTCTTACCTGTGACTGTATCCGTACCGTCAGGGGACGGATATAGGACCGCCGTCCGATTTGCCGTCCGGCGGGTGCCGGATGGCACCCGGGCGGGCCGGTGCGTACTGTACAAGGGGAGAATGCCGGTCGGCGCTCGCGGAACATTCCGGAGGCGAAGCCGTGCTCGATACGCAGCGGTTGAACGAGATCGTGAAACTGGACCGCGATGACGTGTTCTCGCTCTCGCTGAACACGGACCCCAGTCTGGTCGAGCATCAGCGTCCGAAGCCCGCCTACCGGGTGTGGACGCACAACGCCGTCCAGCGGCTGGTCCGCCGGCTGGCGCCCGACGTGCGCCGGACCGCGGAACCCGCCGCGCAGCGGATCCTCGCGCATCTGGACGCCATGCCCCAGGAGGGCCGCGGGCTGGCGATTTTCGCCGGCCCGGACCTGTGGCAAGATTACACGCTGCCGTTTCCACTGCCCAACCACCTGACGTACGGAGCGCCGGACACGATCCCGCTGCTCTGGGCGATGCACGAGTACGCGCCGTACGCGGTCGTGCTCGCGTTCCACGACCACGCCCGCGTGCTGGTCGCGTATCTCGGACAGACCACCGCGATCGACGAGATCGATCTCGAGCTGGACACCGAAAAGTGGCGGTTCAAAACCGGCCGGATGGCGACGTCGACCCGTCGCAGCGGTGTCGGCGTCGGCCGCGGCATACAATCCAGCGCGTTCGAGGCACGCGTCCTCGCGCAGTACCACCGGTTTTGGCGCAACGTTGCCGTGGCGGCCGCGCGCACGCTCGCGGCGCGCGGGATTGACCGGGTTATTATCGGCGGAGATCAAGAGGCCGCCGGCGCGGTGTCCGCGGCGCTTCCCCGGCCGCTCCGGGAAACGGTGATCGGCACCGTGGCAATCCGTCCTCACGCTTCGCTCGCCGAGATTCAAGCCCGCACGCTCCCCCTCGCACTGGCGGATCGCCACGCCCGCGACCGCCGGCTCGTCCGATCGGTCGTCCAGGAACGGCGCGTGGGAGGCACGGCGATCGACGGAACAGCGGCAACCCTCGAAGCCCTCGCCGACGGCAACCTCCGCACCGTGGTCGCGAACCGGGACATGCGCGCCACGGCACGGGCGTGCGTGAGTTGCGGCGCCCTCGGCGTGAAACCGGGCCCGTGTGCCGCGTGTAGCGGAGACGTCCGGCGCCTCACGCTGCCGCAGGCGCTTCCGATGCTGACCCGGCAACATGGAGCGGCCCTGGAACTTGTGAGCGCGGACGCCGCTGCCCCGCTCGCCGACGGCATCGGCGGCCTGCTGCGCCATCCGTCCGCCGGCTCGGTGAATCTCCGACGCGGAGCGTAAGCTCTAGCGGTGGCCTGCCGCCAGCGGGACTTCGGGCTGAAATGTGGGGAAGAAGCTCGCGCCCGGCGGCCCCGTGATGCGAACGACCTCTGATCCGTCCGGCTTCATGATGCAGATCTGGTCCTGGCCGTCGCGGTCGGACGTGAAGGCGATCCACCGGCCGTCAGAACTGAAGGCGGGACCGAAGCTGATCCGCGGCCCTTTCGTCAACTGGGTGCGGTGACTGCCGTCCGCGGCGGCAACATAGATTTGCTCATCCCCTCGACCGCCCGCAGAGAAGGCGATGCGGCGGCCGTCGGGACTGAACGTCGGCCCGTGGCGCCCACCCAGCGGCCCGGCAAGTACCCTCTCCCGGGTCCCATCGGCGCGGATCGTCGCGAGCACGCTGCCGCCGTCCCGGACCGACACGAAGACAATTGTCCGCCCGTCCGGGCTATAGGCCGGCGAAAACGCGTGGGTCCGCGACATCATAAGCGGCGTCACACCCGCCCCATCCCGGTTCATGACGTAGATCTGCCAGATCCCGGAGCGGTTGGAGTCGAACGCGATGCGGCGGCCGTCGGGGCTGAACGCCGGCTCCGCGCTGTTTCCCGGAGGGCTCGTCAGAGGCACGGTGCCGGTGCCGTCGGCGTTCATCAGGTAGACCTGCCAGGTGCCGTCCCGCAGCGCCGGAAACGCAATCTGCCGGCCGTCGGGGCTGAACGCGGGCGCCGCGTTCGATCCCGTCCTGGTGAGACGGACAACGCCGGTTCCGTCGCCGTTCATCACGTAGATCTGCGTGGATCCGTCTCGGTTCGACGTAAACGCAAGGCGGCCCCCGAGCGGAGGCGCGATCGCAGCGCCGCCGATGGCGAGGACGGCGACGATTGCGCCGGCAAGCGTCTGAGAGAACGTGAACAATCTCACATAATCAACCGATGGTCGATGTGATTCCGATGGTGAAGCGGCTGCGGAACCTGCGACGCGTGCTGTTCACGCACGACCGTGCGCCGAACCCAGCCTATGCGGCCTTGTGTCTTGTCGGCGGGCCTGTTCGCCGGGCAAGGAGAACCTCGTCGAGTTCGCGCGCGCTCCTTATATCCTCCGTCACGTCCACACGCCGGAACAACGCCACCCCGATCGCAACGACCACCAGCACGCCCCAGATGACGAGAAAGGTCCACAACAGCGTGGACCCGAGCTGCCGCCAAAACGTGTCGCCGTACAGCTGAATCTGCTCGCCGAACCCCGCCTGACCCAGCCACGAGTCCAACATGATCCGGCACCCCCGGCGCCGTCTCGAGTTGTCACCCCAATCGTAGGCCGGCGGCCGGCGCCAGTCCTATCGGGCCGGCATCTTATTCCCCATCGGGCGACGCTCCGGTTGCCCGAATCGGGCCACCAGATCGTTGGCCCAAACCAAAAACCGCCCTCCGGCCAGCGGGTCGAGGCGTGTCATCTGCCCTCTCGTACGCGCCGGGTCGGCCCACCACCGCTCCACGGAATCGCCCAATTCGAGCGTATACAGCACGCGTGTCCCGGAGCCGGCCACGGCCGACGTCACGGTCGATATGTTGCGGACGTTCGCCGCGAGGTCAAAGCGGTCCGCGTACGACTCCAGCCAGAACCCCGCCCACGCCTGCGGGTACGACTGGTACACGAGCACGTCCAGCCCCGCGCGGGCCAGCTCCCCGTAGTCGATGCCGTGGCCGCGCGACTCGGCCGCGGACATCCCCATCTGATCGTAGGCCAAAAGCACGCCCCCGCCCGCGTGGACGGCGCCGGCGACCGTCCGGTAGAACGCCGTCCACTCCGGAATCGTGCCGGCGAGATCGTCGTAGAGATCGGGGTCCCAAATGCTGCTGAAACCGCAGAAGCCGTCGCCCAGCATCAACCCGTCGAAGCCGAAAGCCTCCCGCACGCGCTCGTACTGCCTCGCGATGTACTCGGCGTAGGTGATGCCTTCGCGCCGGAGCCGGACGAACGGATAGAGCTGGCTGCCGAACGGCATGTGCCGTAGCTCAGGGTGCGCGCGAACCCAGGCCGGCCGGTGGTGGAATCGCCAGCCCCCGTAGTTCCAGAAGCCGATCGCGACCTTGATCCCCTGCGCGTGCAGCCCCGCGACCACGGCTCGCACGTCCTCGTGCGTCGTCCAACTGCGCAGCGGACCGTGGCGGTCGAGACCCGCGGGGCGGCGCGGGTCGTACCCGCTGAAGGACAACACGAATTGCGGGTCGCGGTCTTCCATGATGACAAGACCCTCGAGACCCTCCAGGCGGGGCAGCGGCCGCGGGAACGCCCCGAGATCCACGCACGCCCACGTCCGGCCGTCCGCGACGTCGCGCAGTGAAAGACTGGACGGCCGGTGGCTCCGCAGCGCACGGCGAAACAACGCCCGGATCAGGTGGTAAGGCGGACGGACGACCCGCACGATACCTGCTGGTACCGTGCAGCGCCGGCGACCTCCTCCGGAAGACGCCCGGCGGGCCGAACCGGCCGCGGCGGCGCCGGCGAGGCCGGCCCACCCGGCCCTTCCTTACGTCGCGGCGAGCTACGGCTGGACCGCGAAGATCCCCACCTTCGGCTGCACGAGCCGGGCGAAGTCCTCGTATGTCATCGTCACGACGAGGTCGTGCGTGCCCCCGTTGAAGATGATCACGGGATCGCGCGTCAAGCCGCGATCCACCAGGACCGGGAGATGATAGAGGTTGCCGAACGGCGGCATCGCGCCCGCTTCGCAATCCGGGAACGCGCGCAAAAACTCGCTCTCCGTCGCCAGCCGCGCGTGCTTCGCACCCACGGCGCGCCGCACCCACGGCACGTTGACCCGCGAGGTGGCGGGGACGACCACCATCAGCAGATGGTCGTCGGCGGTGACGAGCACCACCTTGGCCACCAGATTCCCGGGCACGTGCTCTTCCTGCGCGAGCTCCTGCGCCGTGTACCGTGGGGCGTGGCGGGCGACCTGATACGCCACCCCCGCCATGTCGAGGTACTCCCTCAGGCGGTGCAGGCAGGGCGCACCGAGCGTGGCGAGACCTCTCGACTCGATCTCGGTCATGCGGCTCACCTCCTCGAAGTTCCCGGGGGACAGTCCCCCCTTACACGATAGCCCCGCCTCCTCGCGGGGCCCATCCGTTGCGCAGCCGATTCAGGATCAGGCGCGCGTCTCATGGCGCCGCGGCCGCGCCGGCGGTACCCTAAAGACGAACGGGATGACACAGTGGGGACCGGGGTGATGGGCATGCTCGTGCGCGATCGGATGACGAGTCCGGCGATTACGACGCGACCCGACACGGAGACCAGCGCGGCGCTCAAGACTATGTACGTCCACAAGGTCCGGCGGCTGCCGGTCGTCGATGAACGGGGTACCTTGATCGGCATCGTGACCCAACGGACGCTCTACGAGCGCGGCAAGGCGTCGACTCCGGTGGCGGGCCTGATGACCGCGTCCCCGTACACGACGGCGCCTGAATCACCGATCGTGGAGGCGGCCGCCAAGATGCGCGCCCTCGGATTCGGCGCGCTGCCGGTACTCGATCACGGCCGGCTCGTCGGCATCATCACCGAAAGCGATATCTTCGACGCGTTTCTCGAACTGCTCGGCGCGGGGCGCACCGGAACGCATCTGGTCGTACCGATCGCCAACGTGGCGACCGGCGTGCGGTCCGTGCTCGACGCGCTGACCCGCGCGAAGGCGCCGCTCAGCGGCCTGGCGACATACGTCGACCGGCACGGCCCGGCGGCGGTGCTGACCGCGGACGAGCAGGACCCGCGGGATCTCGTGCGCGCGCTGCGTGAGGCGGGCTTCGAGCCGTCGGAGATCAGCGTGCAGAAGACCGCCGGCGTCTAGGCGGTCGGCCGGCAGCCTTACTCTTTGCGGATCAGCAGCACCGGCGCGGGCGTCGTGCGCACCACGCCTTCCGCGGCGCTGCCGAGCAGCAGGTGGTCGAACCCGTGCCGCCCGTGGGTGCCCATGACGATGAGGTCGGCGGACCACGCCTTCGCCTGGTTCACGATCACGTCGGGGATGCGTCCGCCCTCGTCGATGAGCTCGGTCGCCGCGGTAATTCCCGCCGCGCGCGCCTGCTCGGCGGCGCGGGCGACGAACGCCTGCCCTTCCCTGCGCCAGCGCTCCGCGATCTCTTCCACGTACATCCCCTCGTACAGAAGATAGAGCGCCTGGGTGTCGAGCACGTGCAGAATCTTCACCTCCGCACCCTGCTCCTTGGCCAGTTGGAGGCCGTGGGCGAGCGCGGCGTCGCTTGAGGCGCTGCCGTCGATCGGCATCAGGATGCGGTGATACATGGCCCTGGTTCCTCCCCCTGATGGGCGTCGGCCCGTCGGGATATGATCCGAGCAGGAATTACGCTGCCTGCCTGATGGCACCTGTTCCCCGCCGCGTCTACGATGAACGGGGCCGCGGTCACGGCCCGGGAGGACGCCACGTGCAGCAGGCGGTCTTGACGCTGACGAACGCCGTGGGACTCCATGCCCGCCCGGCGGCGAAATTCGTGCAGACCGCCGTCCGGTTCGCCTCCGCGATCACGGTCCGCAACGCCACGCGGAACGGGCCACCGGCGGATGCCAAAGGCATCCTCGGCGTGCTGGGCCTCGGCGCCGAGCATGGACACCTGATCGAAGTCTCGGCCGCCGGGCCGGACGAGGCGGAGAGCCTCGCGGCCCTGCGCAGGCTCGTCGAGTCGGATTTCGGAGAAGATTCGTGACAGCCTCCCGGCTGACGGGGCTGCCCGCCTCGCCCGGCATCGTCACCGGCCCGGCCTGGCGGTACGAGCGCCGGCGCCTCGAGATCACGCGGCGCACCGGGGACGGGACCGGTGCCGAACAGCGGCGCCTCGACGCCGCCCTGTCGGCCGCGGCGGCGGATCTGGATGCGGTGGTCGAAGAACAGCGGACGCGCTTGACCCCCGAAGTGGCCGCGATCTTCGAGGCGCAGCGCCTGATGCTGGCGGATCCGGACCTCCTGGCGCGCAGCCGCCGGGAGATCGCCGGAGGCGCGTCGGCGGAGGCCGCGTGGCGGGCAGGAATCGAACACGCCGCGGCCGCGCTGGAAGCCCTGCCGGGCGCGGTGTTTCGCGCGCGCGCCGGCGACGTCCGCGACGTCGGCGACCGGGTGCTGCGGCTGCTCCTCGGAATCGCCGAGCCCGCGCCGGCGCCCGGCGGGCCGGCGGTCATCGTCGCGGAGGATCTTACGCCGTCGGACACGGTCGGCCTCGCGGCGGGCCGGTTGCTGGCGCTGTGCACGTCGGGCGGCGGTCCGACCTCGCACGTCGCGATCCTGGCGCGGCGGCTCGGCGTGCCGGCCGTGGTCGGCCTCGGCGCCGCTCTTGCCGCGGTCGAGACCGGCGCGACGCTGCTCGTCGATGGGGACCGGGGCGTGGTCGTCGTGACGCCCGATCCGGCCGAGATCGCCGCCGCGGACACCGAGCGGGCCGCCCGCGCGGCCGCCCGCGCCCGTGCGGACGAGCGGGCCGCCGAGCCGGCCGTCACACGCGACGGCGCGCGCATCGAAGTCGCCGCCAACGTAGGAAGCGTCGCCGACGCGGAGGCGGCGGCCCGGGCCGCCGCCGACGGCGCCGGCCTGGTGCGCACGGAGTTTCTCTATCTCGACCGCGAGACCGCGCCCGACGAGGACGAGCAGGTGGCGGCGTATCGCGCCATCCTCGACGCGCTGCCCGGCAAACCGGTGGTGGTGCGAACCCTCGACGTCGGGGGCGACAAGCCCCTGCCTTACGTGCCGCTGCCGTCCGAAGCCAATCCGTTCCTCGGGCTGCGCGGCGCGCGCGTCGCGCAGCGCCACCCCGACCTTCTGCGCCGACAGCTGCGCGCGATCTTACGCGCGGGCGCCGGCCGGGCGATCCGGATCATGTTCCCGATGGTCGGCGCAGTCGAGGAGATGCGGGCGCTGCGCGGGGTTGTGGACGACGTGCGCCGCGGTCTCGCGCGGGACGATCGTCAGGACCGCACCGATCTCCAGATCGGCATGATGGTGGAGGTGCCGTCCGCGGCGCTTCTGGCCGACCGCTTCGCGCCGTGGGTCGATTTCTTCAGTCTCGGCACCAACGATCTCGCGCAGTACACGATGGCCGCGGACCGCACGAACGCCGCGGTCGCCGCCCTCGCCGACGGACTCGAGCCGGCGGTCCTGCGCCTGATCCAGATGACGGCGGAAGCCGGCGCCGCCGCCGGCAAGTGGGTCGGCGTCTGCGGCGAGCTGGCGGGGGACACCGCGGCAGTCCCGGTCCTGATCGGCCTGGGCGTCGTCGAGCTGAGCATGAATCCCCCGGCGATCGCCGCGGTGAAGGCCGAGATCCGCCGGTGGACCATCGCGGACGCGCGGGACGTCGCCCGGCGGGCACTCGCGCTCGACAGCGCGCGCGCCGTTCGCGCGCTGCTCGCGGACGCGGGCGCGCGGTCCGGCCGCTAGGTCCGGCGCTCAGCCGGAGCGGGTATCGGGCCGGGAGCGGACACCCAATCGTCCGGGCGCCCGATGTGTCGGCGCGGCTCCATCCGGCATAGTGGGAGCATGCCGCGGCCGATGGTCACGATTGACGGAAACGAAGCGGTCGCCTCGGTCGCCTACCGGGTCAACCAGCTCGTCGCGATCTACCCGATCACCCCGGCGTCGCCGATGGGCGAGCTCGCCGATGAGTGGTCGGCGCAGAGCCGGCCCAACATCTGGGGGACCGTGCCGCAGGTAATCGAGATGCAGTCGGAGGGCGGCGCGGCCGGCACGGTCCACGGGGGGCTGCAGGCCGGGGCCCTCACGACGACGTTCACGGCGTCTCAGGGCCTGCTGTTGATGCTCCCCAACATGTACAGGATCGCCGGCGAGCTCACCGCGTTCACGATGCACGTCGCCGCGCGGACCGTGGCCACGCACGCCCTGTCCATCTTCGGCGATCACTCGGACGTCATGGCCTGCCGCCAAGCCGGCTTCGCCATGCTGTGCTCCGGATCGGTGCAGGAAGCCCACGACCTCGCCTGCGTCGCGCACGCGGCGACGCTGCGCTCGCGCGTGCCGTTCCTGCATTTCTGCGACGGGTTTCGCACGTCGCACGAGATCGCCAAGATCGAGCTGCTCACCGACGACGATCTCCGCGCGATGCTGCCCGAGGAGCTCCTCCGCGCGCACCGCGCCCGGGCGCTCACGCCCGACCGGCCCGTGCTGCGCGGGACCGCCCAGAACCCCGACACGTTCTTCCAGGCGCGCGAAGCGGCCAACCCGTTCTACCGCGACTGCCCGGGCCACGTGCAGGACGCGATGGACCGGATCGCCGCGCTGACGGGACGGTCGTATCACCTGTTCGACTACGCGGGACATCCCGAGGCCGAGCGCGTGATCGTGGTGATGGGGTCGGCGGCCGAGACGGTCCACGAGACGGTCGACTGGCTGGCGGCGTCCGGGGAGAAGGTCGGTGTCGTCAAGGTACGGCTGTTCCGGCCGTTTTCGGCGAGCGACTTCGTCGCCGCCCTCCCCCGTACGGTCCGCGCCGTCGCGGTGCTCGATCGAACCAAGGAGCCCGGCGCGCTCGGCGAACCGCTCTACCTCGACGTGCTCGCCGCGCTCAACGAGGTCCCCCTCGCCGCCCACCCCACGGTCGTCGGCGGGCGGTACGGCCTCGCCTCCAAGGAGTTCACGCCGGCGATGGTCGCCGCGGTGTACAGGGAGCTCGCCGCGCCGGCCCCGCGCCGCCACTTCACGATCGGCATCACGGACGACGTGACGGGCCTGTCGCTGCCGTTCGACCCGGACGCGGACATCGAGCCCGGCGACGTGACCCGCGCGGTCTTCTTCGGGCTCGGCGCCGACGGCACCGTCGGAGCGAACAAGAACTCCATCAAGATCATCGGTGAGGAGACGCCTCACTACGCGCAGGGCTACTTCGTCTACGACTCCAAGAAGTCGGGGGCCGTGACCGTCTCGCACCTGCGCTTCGGACCCCGGCCGATCCGGTCCGCGTACCTCATCCGCCGGGCGAACTTCGTGGCGTGCCACCAGTTCGCGTTTCTCGATCGCTACGACGTGCTGCGGTACGCCGCGCCGGGGGCCGTCGTGCTGCTCAACGCGCCGTACGGACCCGACGAGATCTGGAGCCGGCTGCCGCGCGAAGTGCAGGCCGAGGTGGTGGACCGGCGCCTTCGGCTGTACGCCATCGACGCGCTCGACGTGGCGCGCCGGGCCGGCATGGGCGGCCGCATCAACACCGTCATGCAGACCTGCTTCTTCGCTATTTCCGGCGTGCTGCCGCCGGACGAAGCGATCGCCAGGATCAAGACGGCGATCCAGGAGACCTACGGGCGCCTCGGCGACGAGATCGTCCGGCGAAACTGGGAGGCCGTGGACGACACGCTCGCCCATCTGTACGAGGTGCGCGTGCCGCAGGGTGCTTCGGCGGGCCGGGCGCGGCCGGAGACGGTGCCGCCGGATGCGCCCGAGTTCGTCAGACGCGTCACGGCGGCGATGCTGAGTCAGAACGGCGACCTGCTGCCGGTCAGCGCCTTCCCGCCGGACGGCGCCTGGCCGGTCGGAACGGCGAAGTGGGAAAAGCGCAACCTCGCGCAGGACATTCCGGTCTGGGATCCCGCGATCTGCATCCAGTGCAACAAGTGCGTGTTCGTCTGCCCGCACGCGGTCATCCGCGCCGCGGTCTACGAGCCGCGGCACCTCGACGGGGCGCCCGCGTCGTTCAAGGCCACCGGCTATCGCGGGCTCGACTTCAAGAATCACCAATACACCCTCCAGGTCGCCCCGGAGGACTGCACCGGCTGCGGCCTCTGCGCCGCGGTGTGCCCGGTCAAGGACAAGGCCAACCCCAAGCACCGGGCTCTCGACATGGCGCCGCAGGCGCCGCTGCGCGAGACGGAGCGCGAGAACTGGGCGTTCTTCCTCACCCTGCCGGCGCCCGATCCCCGGCGCCTCAAGCACGACGTCAAGGAATCGCAGTTCCGCACGCCGCTCTTTGAGTTTTCCGGGGCGTGCGCAGGCTGCGGCGAGACGCCCTACATCCGGCTGCTGACCCAGCTCGTCGGCGACCGCGTGCTCATCGCGAACGCGACCGGATGCTCGTCGATCTACGGCGCCAACCTGCCGACCACACCCTATACCGTCAACCGCGACGGCCGCGGGCCGGCGTGGTCCAACTCCCTGTTCGAAGACGACGCGGAGTTCGGCCTGGGGTTCCGCCTCGCGGTGGACCAGTTCGTCCGGGAGGCCCGCGGTCTGGTGGAGCGCCTCGCCCCGCGGCTGGGGTCCGACCTCGCCGCGGAGCTGCTCGCGGCGGACCAGCCGGACGACGCCGGCGTCGCGGCGCAGCGCGCGCGGGTCACGCGGGTGCGCGAGCGTCTGGCAGATCTCGACACGCCCGAGGCGCACCGGCTCCTCGACCTCGCCGACTATCTCGTGCGCAAGAGCGTCTGGGTCGTGGGCGGAGACGGCTGGGCGTACGACATCGGCTACGGCGGCCTCGACCACGTGCTGGCGACGGGCCGCGACGTCAACGTCCTCGTGCTCGACACGGAAGTGTACTCGAACACCGGGGGACAGCAGTCCAAAGCCACGCCCCGCGGGGCCGCGGCCAAGTTCGCCTCCGCCGGCAAGGCTACGGCGAAGAAGGACCTCGCGCTCCTCGCCATGACCTACGGCAACGTCTACGTCGCCTCCGTCGCCTTCGGCGCCAAGGACACCCAGACGGTCCGGGCGCTCGTCGAGGCGGACACCTACCCCGGGCCGTCGCTCGTCATCGCCTACTCGCCGTGCATCGCGCACGGCTACGACCTCGTGCACGGCCTGGAACAGCAGAAGCTCGCGGTCGAGTCCGGGTACTGGCCGCTGTTCCGCTACGATCCGCGCCGGATCGCCGCGGGGCTCAACCCGCTGGTCCTCGACTCGCCGCCGCCGAAGATCGACCTGCCACGCTTTCTCTACAACGAGGCGCGCTTCCGCATGGTGGACGGCATGAACCGCGGGCGGGCGCGGGAGCTGCTGGCCCTGGCGACACAAGACGTGCAGCGGCGCTACCGGCTGTACGAACAGCTCGCGGGACTCCACGTCCGGCCGGCGGACGGGGCGTCATCGGTCGGGGCGTCGGCCACCCCAGCCGGCGAGAAGCCGGAGGCGGCATCCGCCGCCGGCGCCGCCGACGACTAAGGAGCGGGCGATGGACCTTTCTACGACGTACCTCGGAATGCCGCTGCCGCATCCGCTGATGCCCGGCGCGTCGCCGATGGCCGACGACCTCGACACGGTGAAGCGGCTCGAGGAGGCAGGGGCCGCCGCCATCGTCATGCACTCGCTGTTCGAGGAGCAGATCGTGGAGGAGCAGGTCGCGGCCCTCCACTTCGACGTCCACGCGGAGTCCTCGGCCGAGGCCCGCTCCTACTTCCCCCGGCCGCACGACTACGCGCTCGGCCCCGGCCAGTACCTCGAGCAGATTGCCCGCATCAAGGCGGCGGTCCGCCTGCCCGTGATCGCGTCCCTCAACGGCACCACCACGGGCGGCTGGATCGAGTATGCCCGCCGGATCGAGGAGGCCGGGGCGGACGCGCTGGAGCTCAACGTCTATCACGTTTCGGCGGACCCGAACGAGACCGCGGCGGTGGTCGAGGGCCGTCTCGTCGATATTCTTCGCGCCGTGAAGCGGTCCGTCGCCATTCCGGTGGCCGTCAAGCTGTCGCCGTTTTACTCGGCGCTGGCGCACCTCGCCGGCGCGCTCGACGCGGCGGGCGCCGACGGGTTCGTGCTCTTCAACCGGTTCTACCAGCCCGATATCGACGCCGCCGCGCTGGAGATCGTGCCGACGATCGAGCTGTCGACGAGCGCGGAGCTGCGCCAGCGGCTGACGTGGCTGCCGGTGCTCTCGCACCAGGTACGGGCGTCGCTCGCGGTCAGCGGCGGCGTGCACACGGCGCTCGACGCGATCAAGGCGGTGATGGCCGGCGCGCACGCGGTGCAGATGGTCTCGGCGCTGCTGCTGCGTGGGCCGCGGTACCTGCGCACCGTCCGCCAGCAGATGGAAGTCTGGATGGAATCCCACGAGTACATCTCGCTGCGCCAGATGCAGGGCAGCATGAATCTGGCGCGCTGCCCCGACCCCGCCGCGTTCGAGCGCGGCCAGTACATCCGGCTTCTGCAGGGCTGGGCGCCCGCGGGACGGTTCGGCGCGAGACCTCGCTAGCGGCGCGCCTGACCCGTCGCCGTGCCGGCCTCTTCCATCGCCGGCGTATACCGCCCCTCGCGGGCGGCCGAGACGAGCCGCGCGCGATGGAGGAACGCCTGCTGCGCCGCCTGGACCGCGGCCGGGGACCCCCGCCACGCGTCCATCGCGGGCTGCTGCAGCGCGCGCGCGAACGAGAAGCTCAACGCCCACGGACGGGGCCCCGGCACCGCGTTCATCGCGTTCAGGTGCTGCGTCGCGCGCTCCGGAGTCTGACCGCCCGAAAGGAACATCACGCCGGGCACCGCCGCCGGCACCGTGCGGCGCAGGCAGCGCACCGTCGCCTCCGCGACCTCCTCGACACCCGCCTGCCGCGGGCACTTCGCTCCCGAGACCACCATGTTGGGCTTCAGCAGCACCGCCTCGAGCACGACGCGCTGGTCCCGCAGCGACCGGAACAGCCCGTCGAGCGCCGCTTCGGTCGCGTCGAAGCACTGCTCGATCGTGTGGCTGCCGTCCATCAGCACCTCCGGCTCGACGATCGGGACGATGTCGGCCTCCTGGCACAACGCCGCGTACCGCGCGAGCGCATGCGCGTTTGCATCCAGGCAGTACCGGCTCGGCCGCCCCTCCCCGATCTGGATCACGGCCCGCCACTTCGCAAACCGCGCGCCGAGCCCGCGGTAGTCCGCCAGGCGGTCGCGGAGTCCGTCGAGGCCTTCCGTAACGAGCTCTTCGGCGGCGCCGGCGAGCGGCTTCGCTCCGGCGTCGACCTTGATGCCGGGGACGATCCCGGCTCGGACGAGAAGCTCCGGAAACGGCGTGCCGTCGTCCGACCGCTGACGGACCGTCTCGTCGTAGAGGATCACGCCGCTCAGGATCTCGGCGATACCGGGCGTGGTGAAGAGCAGCTGCCGGTACCGCCGGCGGTTCTCCGGCGTATTCTCCACACCGATCGCGCCGAAGCGCTTCCCGATCGTACCGTGACTCTCGTCCGCGGCCAGGATGCCCTTGCCGCGCGCCGTGAGCGCCCGCGTCGTCTCCACCATCGCGTCCAGGTTCATCTGCCGTCACCGCCTTGATCGTCGTCCCGGCGGCCGGCGCTCGCCGGCCTCGGGTCTTCGCAGTTTCCGGTCACCCGCGCTCAGCCCACACGGGCCGCCGCCCGGGGCAGCCCCTCAGCCACCGGGCGGAACCGCCGCACGAACTCGTCCTCGGCAAGACGCCCCGCCGCCGCCAGCGTCCGGATCCTCGCGAGATCGGCGAAGTCCTCCGGGCGCAGCCGGATCATGTAGGACAGGTGCACGCCATACATTTCCGATTCCACGTCGACGCGGCGCACCCGGATGCGGCCGGTCGCCGGATCCATGATCTCGGCAAACGGGATGGGCACCAGCCGATCACCCTGCACCGTGACCATCGCACCGCTGCCGCCCTGCAGGAGGAAGCGGATCGCCGAGTACCCGAGGCCGCGGCAGTACTGGATGTCAAAGCCGTCCGGCGGCGCGCAGCGCAGTTCGTACCCGAGATCCAACGGTTGGATCTGTACGCGAAGCCCGCGCGACGCGAGGCTCTCGGCAACGCGGGCCCTGAGCAGGCGTCCGAGGTCCAGTTCGGCGAGGCGCAGGTTTCCGTAGCTGTCGCGCTCCACCGGACCGAGCGTCGCGGGATCCAGATTTTCCAGGAGTCCTTCGGCCAAGAGCGCAACGCCGTGCTCGCGGCCGTCGGCCAGGCGCTTGATGATCGCGCCCTCGAGGATGTCGGCGACGCGATCGAGCGGCAGGTGCGACGCGGGAAACTCTTCCGCACGGAACTCCTCCGGAATGATCGCGAGCGTAGCCCCCGCGGCTCCCGCCACGCCGAGCGCGAGATGCCCGGCATGCCGGCCCATCACCGTGACGAAGAACCACCGCCCGCCCGTCGCCGCGTCCTGCATGAGATTGTGCACCAGGTCCTTTCCGACGTTCACCGCGGTGGTGAACCCGAACGTCGGAATACCGGGCGGCAGCGGCAGGTCGTTGTCGATCGTCTTCGGCACGTGCACCGTGGCCAGCCGGCCCTTCATCGCCGCCGCCACCTGGGAGGCGCCGAAGGCGGTGTCGTCGCCGCCGATCGTGACGAGGTACGAGATCTCGAGGCGGCTCAGCGATTCGGTGACGCGCCGCAGGTCGTCCGGCGTCTTCGCCGGGTTCACCCGCGAGGTGCCGAGGATCGAGCCGCCCTCGAAATGGATGCGCGAGACGTCGTTGATGTCGAGGGCGCGTGCGCGGCTCAGATCGCCCGCCACGAGCGCCTGGAACCCGGTCTGCACGCCGACGACGCGCAGTCCGTGATTGCGCGCCTCGATCGTGGCCGCGGCGATCACCGCGTTGATGCCCGGCGACGGACCGCCGCCGACGACGATGGCCAATGTCTTCATGACCGCCTCCAAACCCCCGCACCCCGATTCTCCATCACGGCGCGGCGCCGCTCAAGCGGCGGCCGCCTGCGCCCCTGTCCCTCCTCCCAGCATAGGCGGCCGCGTCGGGGAGGCACATCGGGCGGCGGCGAAAAGGTGCATCGGGCGGGCACCCGATGACATGACGACGACGGCGCCGGACGGCGCATGACGGCGATATCCAACGAGCCCGGGACCGGCATCCCGTCGCGCCGCCTCCTCCTGTTCAACAACGTGCTGTCGGCGATCACCAACGGCGCGTGGTACGTCGTCGGTCCGTTCATTCCGCTCTACCTCGGGACCCTCGGCGCGTCCGCCGCGGTCGTCGGGCTGGTCATCGGCGCGGGCGGCATCGTGCCCCTGCTGATCGCGGTGCCGTCGGGCGCCATCGTCGACGCGTACGGCCCGGCGGTGGTGGCCGCGGGGTCGGTGACAGCCTACGTGATCGCCGGCGCAGCGCTCGCCGTCTTCCACAGCATCTGGGCCGTTACGCTCGCCTACACGCTGCTCGGCGCCGCCAACATCGGCTTCGCCGTCTCGGCGCAGGGCGTGGTCGCGTCGGTCAGCCCGCCCCGGGACCGGCTCGCCAACTTCGGCTACTACTCGGTGTGGAGCTCCGGCGGCGCCGTCGTCGGCCCGATCGTCGGGGGCGTCGTGACGGGCCAGTTCGGCTACGTCGCGGCATTTGCGCTCGCGGGCGCGCTCATGGCGCCGTGCTTCGCGCTGGCGAAAGCGCTGCGCGCCGTCGCCCCGGCGCCGCGGCCGGTGGTGTCGCTGGCGAAAGCCTACCATCTGGTGGGACCCATTCTGCGCTGCCCGGGCGTTCCGGCGGTGCTGCTCATCTCGTTCATCGTTGTGGCCGGCCAGACGCTGCAGCAGTCGTTCTATCCCATCTACCTGAGCCGCGCCGGGCTGTCGCGGAGCCTGATCGGGGTCGTGTTCGCGGCGATCAGCTTGAGCTCGATGCTGGTCCGGTCGCTCCTCGCGCCCGGCGCCGAGCGGCTCGGCACGGCGGGGCTCGTGCTGGCGGCGGCAGGGCTTATGGCGCTCTCGCTGGCGGTCACGCCGCTGCTGCGGGAATTCTGGCTCCTGGCCGGTGCCGGCGCCCTCATGGGCGCCGGCACCGGCCTCGCCTTCCCCCTGACGATGAACCTCATGACCGCGCCCGTGCCCCCCGAGCTCCAGGGGGTGGCGTTCGGCGTCCGCCAAGCCGTCCAGCGCGTGGCAACGGTCATCAGCCCGATGGTCTTCGGCGCCGTCATCGCGGCATACGGCTTGGGAACCGGCTTCGTGACCGGCGCGCTACTGCTTACGGCGGCGCTCCCGATCATCGCCCGGGCGGCAAGACCTCTCGGGCGGCCGGCAGCGCCGCCCGGGTGATTGCTACCTGCGTTTCCCGATGGGTATGTTTAGAATCGGTGGGGGGGCGCGGAGAAGATATCGGGCGGGGAGCGAACGCCAATTATTATCGGTCACGTTCTTGAGCGATTCATTCCGGCCGGCCTGAGAACCGTCGACCTGCGAAAAATCGTGATCGGCGGCGAGGGGCCCTACGACGCGGGCCGTTGGGCCGAAGCCACCGGCGACCTGCGCAGAGCCTCGATGCCGCTGAGCGATTCCCCGCACGTGAAACTACTCCAGCAGCACCGCCGGCTCGGCGAGCGGCTGTTCGAACGGGCGACGTTTGAGCACACGCCTTACTTCACGAACGCGGCACACGCCGTGCGGATCTGCGGCAGTTACTTCGGCCACCGAACGCGCGAGGGGATCGCCGAACAGGCCCGCTCGTTCATTCGCCTCTACGACCGGACCGCGCGCGGAGACGCGACCGAGGTGGAGTTCACGTACCGGCGCCGGCATTCGGCGCCCGCCTCGCTGCCGGTCGTCCGCGAAACGCTGACGCCCAATACCTTTCAGGTCAGCGACGGGCACCACCGCCTTGCGGTCGCGTGGCTCCTGGGCCGCCGCGAGGTGGCGGCGACGGCGGTCCCGCCGCGGGCCCCCACGGCGCTGCAGTCCCTCGTGCTGGCCTGCGCCCAAACGCGGGGCCGCCGGGAACTGTACCAGCCGATCGAGGGGCTCGAATTTGACGGCGCCTGGAACGTCGTGCGCCGGTGCGACGACCGCCTCGGGATGATGCTCAACTTCCTGGCGGCGGCGGGCCTTCCGGTCGCGGCGCTCTCGGTGCTCGACACCGCATGCTCCTACGGTTGGTTTGTCAACGAGTTCTCAAAGCGAGGCGGGGCCGCGATCGGCGTCGACGCGGATCTGGCCGCGTTGAAGGTCGGGCGGATCGCGTACGGGCTGCGCGCCGAGCAGACGGTGCACAGCGATCTGCATGCCTTTCTCTCCACCTGCGATCGGACGTGGGACGTCGTGCTGCTGCTCAGCGTGCTGCATCACTTCGTCTTGCACCCCAAGCGGGGAAGGCCGGACGAACTGCTGCGCAGGATCGATCGGGTGACCGGGACGTGCCTGTTCATCGACACGGGCCAGGCACACGAACGGTGGTGGCGCGGCGCGCTCGCGGACTGGGACAACGACTTTGTCATCGAGTACATCCGCCGGCACACTTCGTTTACACGGATCATCCCCCTCGGCACCGACGCCGACTACGCCGGACCTTACCGCCAGAACTACGGACGGACCCTCTTCGCCTGCCTGCGGAACTCGTAGAGCAACGAAATGTAAGAGAAAGTCCCGCCCGTTCGACCATCGGGTCCAGACCCGATTCCCGTCGGCCGCCGGACCGATGCGCGCCGCTCGGGACGGGTGTACGGTGAATTTGACGATGGGATGTACCCGTCGTTGGTACGGCATGGCAAGGAGGGGCGACGATGAGCATGATGCGGTGGGATCCGTTCTTCAGGTGGGAGTTCGAGGATCTGGGCGGTCTTCGCCGGTCGATGGACCGGGTCTTTGACGAGCTGCTGATGCGCACGCCGAGGCGGGCGACCCCAAAGGAGTGGGAGCCGTCGATCGAGATGTTCGAGACGAACACCGAGGTGATTGTCCGGGCTGAACTGCCCAACATCGACCCGAAGAAGGTCGATATCACCGTGACCGAAGACACGGTGACGCTGCGGGGCGAGACGAAGCACGAGGAAGAGCAGAAGGAACGCAACTACTACTACCGTGAGCTGCTGTACGGGGCGTTCACCCGCACCCTGAAGCTGCCTGCGGAGGTGAAAGGCACGGAAGCCAAGGCCGTCTACAAGGACGGTGTGCTGGAGGTGAAGATCCCCAAGGCCGAGCACGTGAAGCCGATCCCGGTGAAGGTGCAGGCGGCGGCCTGACGACCTGAGGTCGCGCGTCTGCAGTAACGGCGGCCGGCTTTGCCGGCCGCCGTCGCCTTTTATATATCTTAGAGCACCGTCAGGCGGGACCGCCCCGGTGCATCGCGTGCAGGCGGCGCATGACGCCGCTGCCGCCCTCGCCGAAATGCCGCGCCAACTCGAGGTAGTCCGCGTACAGGCCGTTATAAACGCGGCGTGCCGCGCCGTCCGGCCGGTAGACGACGCGCTCGGCGCTGCCCATCCGGCGGATGATGTCCGTCATATCGGGCGCCGCATCCGCCGCGGCGACGGCGTAGATCGCCGCGCCGACGGCCGATGCGTCCGGCACACGCGCCGCCGCGATCGGCCGCCCGGTCACGTCCGCGGTGATCTGCAGCAGCAGTGCATTGCGTTCGGCCAGACCGCCGCAGGCGTGGATACCCGTCACCGGGACGCCCCCGGCCTCGAACGTGTCGATGACCCGGCGGGTGCCGTAGGCCGTGGCCTCGAGCAGCGCCCGGTAGATCTCGGACGGCTCCGTGGTCAGCGTGAGGCCCAGCACGGCTCCCGACAGCTGGCCGTCAACCAGCGGCGTCCGGCATCCGTTCCACCAATCGAGGGCGAGCAGGCCCGACGCGCCTGGGGCGATCCGGGCGGCCTCCTCCCCCAACCGCTCGAACGCGACGCCCTCCACGTATCGCGCGGGAACCGCGGTGCGCACGAACCACAGGAAGATGTCGCCGACCGACGCCTGGCCGGCCTCGTACCCGAACGACCCCGGAAGAATGCCGTCCGCCACCACGCCCGAGATCCCCCGCAGCGGCAGGCGGCGGGGATCCATGAGCATATGGCAGGTCGAGGTCCCCATAATCATGACAAGCTGGCCGGCGTCGTGCACGCCCAGCGCCGGCACGGCCGCGTGTGCGTCGATCACTGCGACGGCGACCGGGGTGCCGGCCCGCAACCCGGTGCGCGACGCCCAGGCCGGAACGAGCCCGCCCGCCTGTGTGCCCACCGGACGCGGGGCCTCCGCCAGACGGTCCAGTAGTTCCGGCAGCGCCGGATCGAGCCGGCGCCAGAACTCACGAGGAGGATAGCCGCTGTCCTTCTGCCAGTGCGCCTTGTACCCGGCTTGACCGGCGCTGCGCACTTCCGCGCCGGTCAACTGCCACACCAGCCAATCGCCGCCCTCGATCCAGCGGGCCGCGGCACGGGAGAGCGCCCCCGGCGCCTCCGCCAGCAGCTGCCACCCTTTCGCCCACATCCACTCCGACGACGTCTTGCCGCCGTAGAGCGCCAGGAACTCGCCGCCCGGCTCCGCGGCGTGCGCATTGATGCGATCGGCGTAGGGCTGCGCGGCGTGGTGCTTCCAGAGCTTCGGCCACGCGTGCGGCTCGCGGGCGAAGTCCGGGAGCAGGCACAACGGGGTGCCGTCGGCCGTCGACGGCAGCACCGTGCAGGACGTGAAGTCGATCCCGATCGCGGCGACGTCCGCGGGGGCGCCCGCGGCGCCGGCCATCGCCCGCAGCAGCGTCTCGGCGGCGGCGAGCCAGTCCGCGGGATGCTGCAGCGCCCAGTCCGGCGGGAGGCGCGTACCGCCGTCGGGAAGCGCGCGGTCGAGCACACCGTGCGGGTACGGAGCGGTGGAAGCGGCGATGACGCGTCCGGTGCCCGTATCTACCAGCACCGCGCGCGCCGATTCGGTGCCGAAGTCGAGCCCGATCGCGCAGCGTCCCATCGGGAGGGCTCAGGCGAACACGCGATAGTCGATCCCGAACATCTTCGCCGCCCAGACGAGTTCCTCGACGTAATCGCCGTACACGCCGTGAATGTGGTTGCTGTCGTACTCGGACAGGAACACGTCGGGCGCCACCCGGAACCGCGCGAACGCGTGCGGCCACACCGGCGTCGTCGCCGCAGCCTTGGCCTGGGCGACCTCGGCGGGAAATTCGACGAACTCGCCCGGCACGATCGCGAGCCAGTACTTGCCCTGGCGCCGCGCGAGCCGCGCCAAGGTCACCGGCCCCGGGGCGGCAATGTGCATCACCGAGGCGCCGCCGGCGGGGAAGTACACGTCCGCGGGGTACAGGTGCACGCGGCGCAGATTCACGGCCGGGTCGAACGACCGGCCGGCGAAATACGTCGCGTGCTCGCCGGAATTGCAGAGGTCCCAGACGTCGTCGGCGGAGTCGTAGTGGCGTACGTCGGCGAACAGCACCGGCGTCTCCGCGATGTGCTTGAAGATCTCCATCGTCAAGGCCCCGTCGCTGTCCGCCTCCGTCGCGCAGACGATCGGATCGTGCGGCCCTTCCCAGTCGTAGGGATCGTTGAGCAGCGCCTCCGCCACGTCCATCGTCGCGAAGTGGTTCGTCATCTCGGGCTGTCCCTTGATGCCGCAGAAGGCGCACCGCCACTCGTCGAGCAGCTCGCGCACGGCGAGATAGGACTTCAGCTGCCGGCGGAGCAGCGCCGGCGTCAGCAGTTTGCCGTCGTAGTGGATGGTCGCGCCGTGCCGCTCAAGCCAGGCCACGCCGTCGGCCACCCGGGCGTCCGGCATCGCCTCGCTGCGCCGGACGATCTCGTACTGGTCGATGTGCTCGATGTCGATGCCGAACTGCCGCCGCCACTGGTCGAGCGCGGGGACGGCCGTGTACATGCCCATCGAGCGTCCCCCGATCAGCCCGTAGACCTCGCCGCGCAGGCGGTTCTTCGCCATCGCCGGGCGCAGGAACCGCAGCACCCGCGCGAAGACGGCGTCCTCGGCGATATCGCCGGAGATGCGGCCGCAGAACACGCCGACCTGATCGAGGCTGCCGGCCGCGGCCAACATGGCGACGAGACCCGGGTACTGCGGGTTTACGTTGCTGAGCAGGAGGATCGGCTGCGGCACGAATTCCGACGCGATCGCGGAAAAGTGCGGGAACGCCCAGATGCCGTAATTGAAGATCACCGCCTCGACGCCCTGCGCGGCGAGGTAGCGGCCCTCCTGTTGCGCGAGGTCGGTCGTCCACACGATCTCGCGGCCGGCCACGACGTCCCAGCCGGCCTCCTCCAGCCGTCCGACGAGCCGCTGCTGAAACTGCCGGGTCAGGGGCAGCAGGCTTTGGTGCATGTGCGGCCGGCCGTCGGAGAAGGTCAGGATCCCCACTTTCGGGCGTTTCATGTCGCTCCCCCCATGCGGCGGCGCCGTTGTCCGGCGGCCGCCGATCTAACCCTTGATGCCGGTCATCGTGATGCCCTGCGTGAAGTAGCGCTGCAGCAGGAAGAACGCAATCAGCGCCGGCGCCGTCGCCATGACCGCCGAGGCCAGCGGCGGCCCGAACGCGGGTGCCGAGCCGCTCGTGCCGGCCTGGGCGCCCATGTACTGCGCGATCCCCACCGGCAGCGTGCGCGCGCGGTCGCTGCTGGTCGCGATCAGCGGCCAGAGAAAGTTGTTCCAGGAACTGACGAACGTGAGCGCCGCGACGGCGGCCATCGACGGCCGGCTCAGCGGGAGCACGACACGGGAGAAGACCTGCAGGTCGCTCGCACCGTCGATGCGCGCGGCCTCCTCCAGCTCGGCCGGAATATTCAGAAAGAACTGCCGCATCAGGAACACGCCGGTCACGTTCGCCGTGGTGGGCAGGATCAGCGCCTGAAACGTGTCGAGCATCCGCCACTCCGCGAACACCACGAACAGCGGGATCACGGTCACCTGGATCGGCACGAGCAGCATCGAGATGATCGTGCTGTAGATCACGCCGCTGCCGGGAAAGGCGAACCGCGCGAGGGCGTATCCGGCCATCGCGTCCAGCACGACGACGATGCCGGTGGCGATCACCGCGACCACCACGCTGTTGACGGTCCAGCGGAGGAAGGCGTACTTGGCCAGTACCTGCCGGAAGTTCTCGAGCGTCCAGGTCTCCGGAATCCAGTGCGGCACTGCCGAGAGGATCTGGCCTTCGGGCTTGAGCGAGGTCGAGACCATCCAGACGATCGGCGCCAGCGCGATCAGCACCGCGGCGATCTCCGCCCCGTACAGGACCGCCGCCGCGGCGCGCCGCCGCGCCAGGCGGGCCGCGCCGCCCGCGGGGCGCACGGCCGGGGCGGTGGCGGAGGCGACCGTGCCGTTGGACGGGCTCACAGCGACGCCTCCGACGGCAGGAGGCGCTGCTGCAGCCACGCCATCGCCAGCAGCAGCGCGAACGTGATGTAGGCGATCGCCGACCCGTACCCGAGCTTGAACGTCTGGAACGCCTGGAAGAAGAGGTACTGCACGAGGGTGAGCGTGGCCGTGCCCGGACCGCCGCCGGTCATCACGTAGACCTGGTCGAACACCTGAAACGTATTGATGATGGTCAGCATCACGACGACGAACGTCGTCGGCCGCAGCACGGGAATCGTCACGAACCAGAGGATCTGCCACGGCCCCGCGCCATCCACGCGCGCCGACTCTTCCAGCTGCGGCGGGATGTCCTGGAGCCCGGCGAGGAAGATCACCATGTTGTAGCCGACCGTCCACCACACGGTCGTGAGCGCGATCGCCGGCATCGCCGCGGCGTCGCTCGACAGCCACGGGATCGGTCCGAGATGCACCTTGGCCAGGTAGTAGTTGAGCAGCCCGAAGTTGCTGTCGAGGATCCAGGTCCAGAGGATGCCGACCACCGCCGACATCATCGCGTAGGGCGCGAAGATCAGCACCCGCGCCGCGCCGCGGCCGGCCAGGGGCCGGTTCAGCACCAGCGCCAGCACGAACCCGAGCCCGATCAGGGCCGGCGCGGTCAGCACGAGGAAGTAGAACGTGTTGCGTACGGACGTGTAGAACAGCGGGTCCCGCGCGAGCGCCGCGTAGTTCGCGAGGCCGACGAACCGCGGGGCGCCGACGATGCTCCACGACGTGAAGCTCGTCAGGAAGCCGCCGACCACCGGCCCGAACCGGAACAGCACGAAGACCACGAGGTAGGGCAGCAAGAACAGGTACGGCGTCGGCCGCGTCCCGCCGTGGTACGGACGGCGGCCGTGCGCGGTGGCCGGAAGAACCTGCATCGTTTAGATATGGGTCGGGCCACCCCGCCCCGAGGGCGGGGTGGCCCGAACGGCACTAAGGCGCCGACAGAATCGCGTTGATCTGGTTCCGCAGCTGCTGGGTCACCTGCGCGACGGGCTGGTCGCGGACGAGCGCGGCCTGCGCGGCGACCACGATCGGGCTCGGCGCCGCGGACGAGTACAGCTGCGCCGAGGGCCGGACGTCCGGCAGCATGATCTCAAACGCCTGGGACTCAAGGAATCCCCGGCGCCCTGGCAGGGCCCGGAAGGCCGCCGACGTGCGCGCGGAAAGAAGCGCCGGCAGGTTGCCGGACAGCCCCCACTCCTGGTCGTGGTGCACGATCCATGCTGCGAGCGTCATCGCGGCCTGCTCGCGCGCCTTGTTGGCCTGCTTCGGAATCGTCAGCAGGTGGCCGCTCCCCCACGCCGCCGGCGCCGCGAACACGCGCGGGAACGTGGTGGTGGTCCAGTTCAGCCCGCCCACCTTCTGCAGCCCCGGGATCTCCCACGGCCCGTCGATCAGCAGGGCCACGTGCTTCGTCACGAAGTCCTGATACGGGTTCGTCTCGCCGACCGGGACGACGTGATCCTTGAACACGAGGTCCTGCAGCCACTGCCACGCCGCGTTGGCCTTCGCGTCGCTGAACGCGGTTCTGGAGAAGTCGGGCGCGAGGAACGGATCGCCCTGCTGCGCGAGCAGCGCGTAGAACATGTAAAACCCGTGATGGTTGTTCATCATGCCGAGGCCGTACTGGCGGATGGCCCGCGCATCGAATCCCGGATCGTCGGGATGGCGGCCGGCGCCGTCCACCGTCAGCCGCTTCGCCGCGGCGACGAAATCCGTGCCGGTGACGGGCAGCTTGTTCGGGTCGAGGCCCGCGGCCTTCCAAAGGTCCAGGTTGACGTAGACCGCGTGCATGTGCATGTCGAGCGGGATCGCGTACTGCGTTCCGCCCGAAAACGTGCCGCGCCACGCCACGTCCATGAAGTCCGAGGCCTTGAAGCCGGCCGCGGCCACGGTTTCGCCCATGGGCTCGAGGATGCCGAGCGACGAGAACTGGGCGATGTCCTGCGAATGCATCGCCATCAGGTCCGGCGGCTGGCCCGCGCGCACGCTGGTCAGCAGCTTGTCGAAGAGCGGCGTCCACTGCAGCGTCGTGAGCGTCACCCGGATGTCCGGGTGTTCCTTGTTGAACTGATCGACCATCTGATGCATCACGTCGCCGTCCGGCCCGGTCCAGCCGCCCCAGAACACCAGGTCCAGCGGAGCCGCGGCGCCGGCCGGCGGCACCATCGGGACCGCGACAAACGCCGCGAGGAGCACGCACAATCCGAGGCACCAGCGGTGTGTCATCGACCGTCCCCCTATTCCCGCGCCTGTTTGCGTTGCCCGAATCACCGATACGATTCGGCGCGGACGTTACCTCTTCCAGAGTACCCCGGGCGGGCGGCCGGGGCCATCGGGCGGCAGTCTGAGACGGGCCGGAGCAACGCTGTATGCGACGCGGGCGGGGGGGGCGCACAGGACTCCCCTCGCTCCCGCCCGAACGCGCCACGCGTGCCGGAGACCCGCTGGGAAGACCGCATCCCCAGGTGGTCCGACGCTGATCGGACCGGGGAGCCGCTCGGCCACCATCCGTCGGTTGCTCGCGGACCGCTCGCCGTCGGTTTGTGGGCCGCCCCGGCGGTCGTGCCTTCGGGCGACGGCGCACCGGACGGTCGCGACCTCATCATCGCCTCGTGGGATGCCTGCTTCGAAGGCGGCGTCTACCGGTTCACCGGCCTCGACGAATGCCTCGACGTCGCCGGACCCGGCGCCAGGATCCCCGGCATGTTCGGAAACGTCGATCCCGTGCCGGGCGCGACACCCCCGCTCTTCGTGGGGGCGAGCCGGGAACGTCCGGAAATCTTACTGTTCTCCGAGGGCGGCGGCGCGCCGGCGGCGTTCGACGTCCACATTGCGTGGGTCCGTGGAGCGGAAACGCTCCACGTCGTGCGGGCGTGCGATTTCGACGGCGACGGTGTGTGGGATCTGCTCATCGGCACGGACGACTGGTCGGACTACTGGCCGGACGGGCGCGAGTGGAACGATCCGGGCTACCGGCCGTACGGCGCGGCCGGCGCGTGGCGCGGGGGACCGCTTAGAGGCCATGTCTACGCGGCACGCAACACGGGGAGTGCGGCGCGACCGCGCTTCGAGCGTGCGGTGCCGCTCACATGCGGCGGCCGGCCTCTAGAAGTCTACGGAACGGCCGCGCCGGCGTGGGCGGATTTTCTCGGCCGCGGGCAACCCGATCTCGTCTGCGGGGATTTCCTCGATCACCTCTGGTTCTTCCGCCGTCGCGGGCCGCTCGAGTTCGATCGCGCTGCCGCGGTGCTCGGCCCGGACGGGTCGCCGCTTGCGCTGCCGCAAAACATCCACGTGCCGGTCGCGGTCACCGGGCGAGCGGGCTCCGGGGTGGGACGCGCGCCGGCGCTGCTCGTGGGCGCGGAAGACGGATTTGTCCGGCGGCTCGATCCCGTCCCCGGCCCGTCCGCCGTGCCGGCCTACGATGGGCCGCAGCCCGTCCGCATGCCGCATCCTCCGCTGCATCCCGGCGTCGAACCCGTCCCGGTCGTGTGCGACTGGTCCGGCAGCGGGCGACTCGATCTGATCGTCGGCACCGCCGGAGGATGGCTGTCATGGTACCCCGACCTCGGGGGAGACGACGAACTGCGGCGATACGGGGAGCCGGTCGCGCTGCGGACCGCGGCGGGACCGATTCGCGTTCAGGCCGGCGAGCGCGGCTCCATCCAGGGACCGTCGGAAATGAAATGGGGCTATCTCTCTCCGACCGCGGCGGACTGGGACGGCGACGGCCGCCCTGACGTGCTGGCGAGCGACATCATGGGACGTCATCTCGTGTTCATGCGCACCGCAGACCCGGCCGTGCTCGAAGCGCCGCGTGAATTGCGTTACGCCGGGGCGCCGCTGCGCACGGTGTGGCGGGTGCGACCGGCGGTCACAACGTGGGGAACGGCGGGCGGAGCGCCGCGGTACGTGTGTGTCGACGGTGACGGCGTGCTCGTGGATTTCGCGCGGCAGAACGCCGAGACGCTGGAAGCGAAACGACGCCTCTCCTATGCGGACGGCACGCCGATCGGGTTTACGGAGGATCGCGGCGGTGGACTCGGCCGAGTCAAACTGGCCGTCTGCGACTGGACCGGTTCGGGGCGCGGCGATCTCCTGGTGGGGACGCACGCCCGCGCGTCGGTCCCGCCCGGAGCGACCGGCGTTCCCCGACACACGCACGGCCAGGCGACCGTGCTGGTCTTCGAAAACGTGGGCATGCCCGGGCGGCCCGTCTTCGCGGCCGCGCGTCAGCTATACTCTCGCGGCCGCCCGGTTCGCTTCGGCATGCACTCGTGCGCGCCCGCTCCGTTCAACCGGCGCGGGCGGAAGGCGCCCGACCTTGTGGTGGGCACCGAGAGCGGCACGCTGCTCGTGCTCAGACGGGAACACCTCACATGGTAAAACGGCGCTAACTGTGCAGCGTCGCCACCCAGGCGCCGTCCGAGCACTTCCCGTTGTCGGTGATCGTGGTGTCGTAGTTCCAGCTCACGTACTTGTTGCTGCCTTCCAACTGCTGGCCCGCGTTGATGCCCTCGCCGGTGTACAGTCGGATCGTGAAGGTGGACCCCCGCAGCGGGCCGTTGTCGTTCACCAGGACCGCCGATTCGCCCGGTGCGAAGACCCAATAGGACGAGTCCTCACGGAACCCGACCACCGCCACGCTGATCGTTTCGCCGCGACTGTTCTTGACGTCGAGACACGTCGAGGCCGTCTGGGCGTGCACCGGCGCCACCGGCAGCGCGACTGGGATCGCGAGCCCTACCACGATCGTCGCCGCCACCCAACCAGCCCGAAGGCCACCGCCTCTCCGTGCAGCCGTTCTCTCCATCTCCGTTTCCCCTCCGTGTACCGCGCGCACGTATCATGCCCATTAGACCGAGCGAGTAGCGGGGCGAACGGCGCCCGTCCGAGAATATCAACCCGGCGTCTGATTGAGCATCGGGCCCTGCCCGCAGCGCGGCTGTATGCCGAATCGGTTGCCCGTCGGATGGCGGGCGTCTCCCCGCTCGGATACCGTGTGAAGGGCGGGACACGAAGCGTCCGCGCCGGAAACGAGGACGAGCGGTGAGGCCCGAATGATCGTCGGCGTCGCCAAAGAAACCCGGACCGGGGAACAGCGCGTCGCGTTGGTTCCGGCCACGATCCCTCTTCTCACCAAGGCCGGCCACCAAGTCCTGGTGGAGGCCGGCGCGGGAACGGCGGCCGGGTATCCCGACCCGCCCTACGCCGAGCACGGCGCGCGGATTGCGCCGGCGCGGGCGGAGGTGTTCGCCGGGGCCGACGCGGTGGCTCAGGTCCTCTGCTACAGCGCCGCGAACGGTGAGGGCCGGGCGGACCTGGCCGGCCTGCGGCGCGGCCAGGTCCTGGTGGGCTTGATGGATCCCCTCGCGTCGCCCGAGACCGTCCGGGAAATCGCGGCGACCGGCGTCACCGCGTTTGCAATGGAGCTGATGCCGCGCATCACCCGCGCGCAGAGCATGGACGCGCTGTCGGCGATGGCGACGGTGAGCGGCTACAAGGCGGTGCTGCTCGCCGCCGCGGCGCTGCCGCGCATGTTCCCGATGCTCACGACCGCGGCGGGCACCATCACCCCGGCGCGTGTCTTCGTGATCGGCGCCGGCGTGATGGGCCTGCAGGCGATCGCAACGGCCCGGCGCCTCGGAGCCAACGTGTCCGCCTACGACGTGCGCCCGGCGGCGCGTGAGGAGGTCGTCTCGGTCGGCGCGCGCTTCGTCGAGCTGCCGCTCGACACCGCGACCGCGCAGGACACCGGCGGGTACGCGCGGGCGCAGGACGAGGCCTTCTACCGGCGCCAGCGCGAGCTGCTGACGCAAACGGTCGCCGGAAGCGACGTCGTCATTACGACCGCGGCCGTCCCGGGGAAGCGGGCGCCCGTGCTCGTCACCGCGGACATGGTCGCGGCGATGGCGCCGGGCTCCGTGATCGTCGACTGCGCCGCCGACCACGGCGGCAACTGCGAATCGAGCCGTCCCGGCGAGACCACGGTCGCGCGGGGAGTCACGATTATCGCGCCGCTGCAGCTGGCCGGGTCGATCCCCGCCCACGCGAGTCAGCTGTACGCGCGGACGATCGCGGCGTTCCTGCTGCACATCAGCCGCGACGGCGCGCTTCACGTCGACCCGGACGACGAGATCGTACGCGAGACCCTTGTCGCCCAGAACGGCGAGGTCGTCCAGCCGAGGGTGCGCGAGGCGTTGGGACTCGGGCCGCTCGAATCTGCGGCCGCCGCGCCGCACGCGGCCAACGGAGGCGAAGCGTGACCAACGACCTCACAACCGGACTCTACGTGTTCATGCTGGCGACGTTCCTCGGCTTCGAGGTGATCCGCCGGGTCTCACCCCTGCTCCACACGCCGCTGATGTCGCTCACCAACGCGATTTCGGCCATCGCCATCATCGGCTCGCTCGTGATGGCCGGCGAGCAGCGGACGGCGCTCAGTACGGTGCTCGGCACGCTCGCCGTGACCGCGTCCATGACCAACGTGGTCGGCGGCTTTCTCATCACCGACCGCATGCTGCGGATGTTCAAGCGGAAGTAGCGGCCGATGCTCGATACCGCGGTCACCCTGGTGTACATCCTGGCCGCCGGGCTGTTCATCCTGGCGCTGAAGTGGCTGAGCGCCCCGGCCACGGCGCGCCACGGCGTGCTGGCCGGCGAGATCGGCATGCTGCTCGCTATCGTCGGCACCCTCGTGCGGACCCACATCGTCAGCTACGAATGGATCCTGATCGGGCTCGTCCTGGGCTCGGCGATCGGCACGCCGATGGGCCTCTTCATGCCGATGACCGCGGTCCCGCAGCGGACCGCCCTCTCCCACGCCTTCGGCGCCCTCGCCGCGGCGCTCGTCGGCGCCGGCGAGTACTATCTGCAGGCGCCGCGCATCGGCACGTTCACGATGACCGCGCTCGCGATCGAGGTCGTGCTCGGCAGCCTCACGTTCACCGGCAGCCTCATGGCGTTCGGCAAGCTCCAGGAGCTGCTCCCCACCCGCCCGATCACCTACCGCGGGCAGAACGTGATGAACCTGTCGCTCCTGGCGGTGAC
>Ga0070731_10000364_pt1 | contig 65384 bp, 46 predicted proteins | sample Coa_R1_2_FD_66448 | JGI IMG/M metagenome (GOLD analysis project Ga0070731, IMG submission 66448) | Surface soil microbial communities from Centralia Pennsylvania, which are recovering from an underground coalmine fire - Coalmine... | ecosystem: Environmental > Terrestrial > Soil > Unclassified ... | reverse complement strand
GATGAGCTGCCGCCGGGCGTGATCAAGCTGGTGAAGGTGTACGTCGCCATGAAGCGCAAGCTGTCGGTGGGCGACAAGATGGCTGGCCGGCATGGCAACAAGGGCGTGATTGCGCGCATTCTTCCCGATGAAGACATGCCTTATCTGCCCGATGGAACGCCGGTGGAGATCGTGCTGAACCCGCTTGGCGTACCTTCGCGTATGAATGTGGGCCAGATCCTGGAGACGCACCTCGGTTGGGCCGCGTACGGGCTGGGCAAGAAGGTAGCCGCCCTGCTTCGAGCGAACAATGATGTGCAGGCCACCCGCGAAATGTTGCGCAAGGAATTCGCGGGCACTGCAACTCTGCGGCAGTTGGAAGAGTTGGACGACGAGACGCTGCTGCGCGTCACAGCAGGCATGGAGCGCGGTATCTGGTTTGGGACGGCGGTATTCGACGGTGCCAAGGAAGAAGAGATCAAGGCGCTGCTGGCCGCGGCAGGCCTGCCATCCTCGGGCAAGACGCTGCTGTACGACGGCATGACTGGCGAACAGTTCGAGCAGCCGGTGACGGTGGGCTATATCTACATGCTCAAGCTGTCGCACCTGGTGGACGACAAGATCCACGCGCGTTCGATTGGACCGTACTCGCTGATTACGCAGCAGCCGCTGGGCGGCAAGGCTCAATTCGGCGGGCAGCGCTTCGGCGAAATGGAAGTGTGGGCTCTCGAAGCCTACGGCGCCGCGTACATTCTGCAGGAACTGCTCACCGCGAAGTCTGACGACGTGTATGGCCGCACGAAGATCTACGAGGCCATCGTCAAGGGTGAGGCGGCGATCGAGCCGGGTGTGCCGGAGTCGTTCAACGTGCTGATTCGCGAATTGCAGTCGCTGTGCCTCGACGTGGAACTGATCAAGCGCGCCGATCTGGTGAAGAAGGCGCCGGTGCAGGAAGTGGCAGCAGTGGCGGATTGAGAAACGAGCGCTCAGCTGTCAGCTCTCAGCCTTCAGCTCAATCGAGGTTGAAGCCGGCAGCCGGAGCGGAGTGAAGCTTTGATTGGTCCAGGGTTGTGCTTTCGGCGAGGAAAGCTGAGAGCTGCTAAGGGCTGATCGCTGGTTGTTTCAGGGTTCTTCTTGAAGGCGGTAACCACCGCTTCCCGGGAAGGAAGAACCCGAAGAAGAATCCCGGGGATACCGCGGCGAGTGCCGCAAGGCCCGCCAAGGAGGGTCGCCTTGTTCCGTTCAAATCCATTTGAACTTACCAGCCCGATTACTGACTTTGACGCTATCCGCATCATGCTGGCTTCTCCGGAGAAGATCCGGAGCTGGTCGCATGGTGAGGTCACCAAGCCGGAAACCATCAACTATCGTACGTTCAAACCAGAGCGCGATGGACTGTTCTGCGCCCGCATTTTCGGCCCGGTGACGGACTGGGAGTGCTTGTGCGGCAAATACAAGCGCATGAAGCACCGCGGCGTGATCTGCGACAAGTGCGGCGTGGAAGTGACAGTGAGCAAGGTGCGCCGCGAACGCATGGGTCACATCGAGCTGGCTTCGCCGTGCTCGCACGTGTGGTTCTTCAAAGGGTTGCCGTCGAGGATCGGGCACCTGCTGGATATCTCGCTGCGCGACCTGGAGAGCATTCTCTACTTCGAGTCCTATGTCGTGGTCGATCCCGGCGATGCGCCGGTGAAGGAACGCGAGATCATCAAGGACGAAAACAAGTTCCGCGAGCTGGACCAGCAGTACCGCCCGTCGGGCTTCAAGGCCATGATGGGCGCGGAAGCGATCAAGGAACTGCTGAAGCGCGTGAGCGTGGACGAGCTGGCGATGGAGCTGCGCGAGAGGATGAAGACTGAGACCTCGGCGCAGAAGAAGATCAAGTATGCCAAGCGGTTGAAGGTCGTCGAGGCGTTCCGCAAGTCGAGCAACAAGCCGCAGTGGATGATTCTCGACGTTCTGCCGGTGATCCCACCGGAGCTGCGCCCGCTGGTGCCGCTGGACGGCGGACGGTTTGCCACGTCGGATCTGAACGATCTTTATCGCCGCGTGATCAACCGCAACAACCGGTTGAAGAAGCTGATGGACCTGCACGCGCCGGAAGTGATCGTGCGCAACGAAAAGCGCATGCTTCAGGAAGCGGTGGACGCTCTGTTTGACAACGGCCGCCGGGGACGCGTGCTGCGCGGAGCGAACAACCGCCCGCTGAAGTCGTTGAGCGACACGTTGAAGGGCAAGCAGGGCCGCTTCCGCCAGAACCTGCTGGGCAAGCGCGTCGACTACTCGGGCCGTTCAGTGATCGTGGTAGGCCCGGAGCTGAAGCTGCACCAGTGCGGTCTGCCGAAGAAGATGGCGCTGGAATTGTTCAAGCCGTTCATCTATCACCGGCTGGAACAGACGGGACACTGCACCACCATTAAGCAAGCCAAGGAGATGGTGGAGATGCAGGAACCGGTGGTGTGGGACATTCTTGAGGAAGTCATCAAGGATCATCCGGTGCTGCTGAACCGCGCGCCAACGCTGCACAGGCTGGGCATCCAGGCATTTGAGCCGGTGCTGGTGGAAGGCAAGGCGATCAAGATTCATCCACTGGTCTGCACTGCGTTCAACGCCGACTTCGATGGCGACCAGATGGCCGTGCACATTCCGCTGTCGCCCGAGGCGCAGATTGAAGCCAGCGTGCTGATGCTGGCCTCGCACAACATACTTTCGCCGGCGTCGGGCCAGCCGATCACCGTGCCGACGCAGGACATGGTGCTGGGGCTTTATTACCTGACGAAGGCCAAGAAGGGTGGGATCGGTGAGGGACGCGTGTTCTCGAACACCGAAGAGATCCTGATGGCCCTCGAAGCGAGGGAAGTGGAGACGCTGACACCGATTCGCCTGCGCTACACGGGCAAGGTGCTCGACATGACGACGGCGTACGACGACCAGGATCTGACGCACACCGAGCCGGTGGACTTCAACAAGGAGTACATCTCGACTACGGTTGGCCGCGTGATCCTGAACGACGCGCTTCCGGCGGGCATGCCGTACATCAACGGGCTGCTGAAGAAGAAGGGCATCGGGCAGCTCGTCAACTATTGCAACCAGAATCTCGGCCTCGAAGTGACGGTGGGGATGCTGGACCGCATCAAGTCGCTGGGCTTCCATTACGCGACGCGCTCCGGATTGTCTGTCGGGTTGGACGACATGGTTATTCCCGCCACCAAGTACGGTGTGGTGGAAGAAGCCGACAAGAAGGTGATTGAAGTCCAGAAGCAGTACATGGATGGCGCGATCACGAATGGCGAGCGGCAGAACAAGGTCATCCAGATGTGGTCTGCCGTGACTGACCAAGTGGCCGACGAGATGTTCTCGAACATGAAGAAGGCGGACGACGAAGGCGCGATGAACCCGATCTACATCATGGCCGACTCGGGCGCCCGCGGTTCGAAGCAGCAGATTCGCCAGCTGAGCGGCATGCGCGGATTGATGGCGAAGCCATCGGGCGAAGTGATCGAGACGCCGATCACGGCCAACTTCCGCGAAGGCCTGACGGTGCTCGAATACTTCATCTCGACGCATGGCGCACGCAAGGGCCTGGCCGACACGGCTTTGAAGACGGCCGATTCGGGCTATCTGACGAGGCGCCTGGTGGATGTTGCGCAGGACGTGATCGTGACGGAGTACGACTGCGGGACGAGCGAGGGCATCTACGTTGGATCGATCGTGGAGTCGGGCGAAATCATCGAGCCTATGCGCGACCGCATTATCGGGCGCGTGTCGCTGGAGCGCATCAAGGACTACGACGGCAACGTGGTGGTCGAGGTGAACCAGCCGATCGACGAAGACATTGCCTCGGCAATTCAGGGGGCCGGCGTGGAGAAGGTGAAGATTCGCTCCGTGCTGACCTGCGAGTCGCGCCGCGGCGTGTGCGCGCTGTGCTACGGCCGCAACCTCGGTTCGGGCCGGATGGTGGAACTTGGCGAGACCTGCGGCGTGATTGCCGCACAGTCAATCGGCGAACCGGGCACGCAGCTCACGATGCGTACGTTCCACGTGGGCGGAACGGCAAGCCGCGTGGCTGACAAGTCGCGCCTCGACGCCAAGAACAACGGCTTCGTGCGCTTCATCAACCTGAACTTTGTGGAGAGCAAGGACGGCACGCTGGTGGCCATGAATCGTTCCGGTTCCGTGGCGGTCGTGGATGAGCGCAGCCGTGAAAAGGAGCGCTACCAAGTGGTTTACGGTGCGCGCCTGAAGGTGAAGGATGGCGAGCCGGTGAAGCTGGGCCAGTTGCTGGCCGAGTGGGATCCGTATACGTATTCGATCCTGACGGAAATCGGCGGCACGGTGCAGTTCAAGGACCTGCAGGAAGGCATCACGCTGAACGAAGAGGTGGACGAAGTAACCGGCCTCTCGCGCTGGGTGGTGGCGGATGCTCCCGATGAGAAGCGCCAGCCGACATTCGTGGTGAAGGGCTCGAAGGCGAGCAAGCGGTATCTGCTGCCGCGCGGCGCTCACCTGATGGTGCAGGACGGCGACGAGGTAGGTCCCGGCGACGTGCTGGCCAAGATTCCGAAGGAAAGCACGCGCACCAAGGACATCACGGGCGGTCTGCCGCGCGTGGTAGAGCTGTTCGAAGCGCGCAAGCCGCGTGAGACGGCGATCATCAGCGAGATCGATGGCGTGGTGCGGTTCGGCGAAATTACCAAGGGCCAGCGCAAGATTTACGTGACGGCCGACAACGGCGACGAGAAGGAATATTCGGTGCCGCGCGGCATTCACGTGAACGTGCAGGAAGGCGAGCGGCTGCGCGCCGGCGACCCTCTGATGGACGGTCCTTTGAACCCGCACGATATTTTGAGCGTGCTGGGCGAGAAGGAACTGCAGGCGTACCTGGTGAACGAAATCCAGGAAGTCTACCGGCTGCAGGGCGTGGCGATCAGCGACAAGCACATCGAGGTGATTGTGCGGCAGATGCTGCGCTGGGTGCGGATCGATGAAGTGGGCGACACGAACTTCCTGCTCGAGCAGCAGGTGGATCGTTTCCGCTTCCGCGAAGAGAACGAGCGCATTGTGAAGGAAGGCGGCAGGCCGGCACTGGGACGCCCGCTGCTGCTGGGTATCACGAAGGCTTCGCTCTCGACGGATAGCTTCATCTCAGCGGCCAGCTTCCAGGAGACCACGCGCGTACTGACCGAAGCCAGCATCAACGGCGCGGTGGACAACTTGCGTGGACTGAAAGAGAACGTGATCGTCGGACGGTTGATCCCGGCGGGTACGGGCCTGGAGTACTACCGCAACGTCCAGCTCTCGCCGGAGTTGGAGGAAGCGGCGGCTCGCGTGCAGCAGGAAGTGCATGCGGAGATCGAGGCGGCAGAGCGCGAACTGGAGATGATGCGCCAGGAAGGCGAAGCCGAGGAGATGGCCGCAGAGTAAGGACAGTTATCAGTGGTCAGTTGTCAGTGATGGGAAGGCCCGGCGTGATGCCGGGCCTTTTTATTGCGCCAGAAATCAGGCTCAAGGGGTGGGGACGGGGCGATTGGGATTGCGAAGATGGAGATGGAAGAGAGCGCCTGCGGATCCACGCTCCGGCTAGAATTCGCGGCGGGCGAGAACTTTACCGTGCATGCGGCGGCTGTGCTTGGCGGTGTACATGGCGGCGTCTGCAGCGCGGAGCAGGCTGTCGGACGTCGTGCCGTCATTCGGATACATGGCGATTCCCACGCTGGCGGAGCCGCGCAGGACATAGCCCTCGAGGCCGAAGGGGGCGTCGAAGCATCGCTCGAGGCGCTGCGCAATCTCTTCGACATCGGACCGGCCGCGCATGACCGAAACAATGGACGCGAACTCGTCGCCGCCGAGCCGGCCCAGGATATCGCCTGTGCGCAGCTGGCGCTTCATGCGCAGCGAAACTTCCTGAAGATAAAGATCGCCGACGTGGTGGCCGTAGAGGTCGTTGACCAGCTTGAAGTCGTCGAGATCGACGTAGATGAGGCCAAAGGAAGCCGAATTCTTCTTTGCCTTCTCGATCTGCTCCTCGAGGTGCTTGTCGAGCGAGAAGCGGTTGTACATGTCGGTGAGCAGGTCAAACTCGGACCGATGCAGCAGGTCGCTGTAAAGCTTTCGCGTCTCAATGGCGAGGGTAGCGAGGCGGATACCGGCAGTGAGCGCTTCTGTAGCGTCTTTATCGTTGTCTTTTCCGGCCGATTTCGAGAGGGCGACAAAGAGCGTTCCCAGGACGAGGCCGGAGCGGGAAAGGATTTCGCGGCTGAGGATGCGCGATCCGTCCTTGTTGGCCGGTGGCTGGCCGAGGCGAGGTCCGTCGTTGACATCGCACCAGCAGGGTGCGCCATCGAGGCTGTAGGAAACCATCTCGGTGATGTGCTCGACGACGTCGCCCAGGGGTTCCGAGCCGTTGATATCTTCAAGGATTCGGCTGCGGCGCTGCTCAAGCTGGGTAATGCGCCGCTCCTGCGCGGCGTCCGCTTCGCCCTGCGCGGTGATGGCAACCGTCTGCTTGTGGACGCGTCTACGCAGGGCCCAGTTCCAAACGCTGAAGCTGACGAGGACGAAGAGGAGGAATCCGACCAAGCGGATCAGGTTGCCGACGGTGAGAAGCGGCGGAGCCGCGGTGACGGCAATATCGTCAGAGGAGCGCAGCAGGATGTTGAAGGGTACGCGGGTATCGAAGGGGTTCGAAGAGTTTGTGAAGCAAATGCCGGTGACGCGCACGTTGGTTCCGACATCCACATGCTTCAAGGATGGTCCGGGATCGCCACCCGGGTTTTTTGCCGGATGTTTGTAGACCGCGGAAAAGAGATTACCGCCGGCCTTCAACTCGTATTCGTCTTCCTCGATTCCGCGAACTTCGGCAACGATCTGGCCATCGATCGAGACAAGGTCGAAGAGATACGCGCTTGTGGAGAGCTGCTCCCAGGTTTTCAGCAACGGGTCGATGGGCGCCTGCTGGCCGCGATCCGCGATTTCGGCACCGGTCAGCGCGAGGAATCCGTCATGGACATCCGGGAAGCCGGTGGCGTCGGCGATGTCACCGATTTGGAGCGGGGCAGCGGATGAAGTCATCACCCAGAGACTTCGCGAGCCATCCTGCAAGACTGCGGCAGAGCCGGGCTGGTAGTACGTGACGGTCCCATGGACGCGGATGCGGCGGCTCAGATTGCTGACGTGATAACCGGCGAGAACCTGATCCATCGGCGTGATGGGCAATGCCCATGGATCGGTAGCTGCGCGTTTGATGACCTTGATGCTGTCATACGAAGTGACGTGAAGCAGGATGCGCGTCTGCTGCATCTTGCCTTCATAGCGGATCGAAGCCGCGCCGGTGAGAAGGACCTGAGCGTCGAGGAGCGCGTTCAGGAGGCTTGGATTGTCGACGTCGATTTCGGCGTCGATTTCGCCGCCGTCGGTATGCAACTGGAGGAAAGTGCTGCGCACGTCGGAGCTCACGACGGAGTCGGCGTTGCGAACGGTCGCAAGAACGCTGACATAGCGCGCGTCGAGATCCCCATGAATCAGCTGATCGAACGAGGCAACGGCAGGGGGCGGCAGGACGCCGTGATGAAGCACCAGAATGCTGTCGGCGACTACCGTCGGCCGGAAGCCTTCCTTCGTGGAGCCTTTGATGAGGACGCGGTCACCGGGAAGCAGAAGCTGGTCAGGGGGCGCCTGCACGAAGATGGCGGAATTGCCGTCCTGGACGTACAAGGTCTTTTCGTAACTGCGGAAATAGGTGACGGTTGCCTGAAATTCGACATGGAGCCCCCGGGCGGCTTCTGCATTGCCGAGGGATGCGATGGCGTGTACGGATGCCAGCGGCCCTGATTGAGCCGCTGCGGCAAGGAAGGCAGCCAAGAAGATCGCTGCCGCAACCACCGATTTTCGCATCACGAGGGTTCCAATTGCGGCCATCGCGCGCGGGCCGGTTCCCCCAGCGTACCCCATTTCATTTTCCTTCCATGTCTGCCATTGCCGGAGCACGCAAGGCAGTGTCCATCAACCACATACAGGCAAATCCAAGCACAGCGCTTCTGGCTTAATCTTACGCTTAACTCTTTTTGTTTTAATAGCTCTTTTGGGGCAATGGGCTAACGAGGGTCATGTCTCAAAAGTGCCGGAGCGGCGCGTATTCTGGATCAGCGGCGCACCCGGAGTGAAGGCAGCGATCGCATACGAAAGGTGAATGCATGACGAACCCTGAAGTTCTGTCGCCCGCGGCGACGTTCGTGCCCAGCGGCACGCAGGCGCTGCCCACGCGGCGGATCCGCGTTTTGGGTGTCCCGCTCGACATGGGCGCCAGCCGGCGCGGGGTGGATATGGGGCCCTCGGCCATGCGTGTGGCTGGTCTTGAGGCGCGCCTGGAGGCGCTCGGGCACCAGGTGAACGACGGCGGGAACATTCTTGTGGAAATCGCGGAAACCCAGGCCTTCGGAAGTCCTAATGCGCGCTATCTGAAACAAATTGCAGAGACTTGCACGCGGACCGGGGAAGCCGTGCTGAAAGCGCTCGAGGAAGGGCTCACGCCCCTGGTGCTGGGCGGGGATCACTCCCTGGCAGTGGGCTCCATTTCGGGAGTGGCAGAGTACTACCGCCGTCAACGGCAGAAGATCGGCGTGCTGTGGATCGACGCGCACTCGGATATCAACACGCCCGATACATCGCCGTCGGGCAACGTCCACGGCATGCCGCTGGCATCGCTGCTGGGGTTGGGACCCGATGCGTTGACGAAGCTTTTCGGTTACGCGCCGAAGATCGCACCGGAAAACACGGTGCTGGTGGGTGTGCGGGACATCGATGCGGCGGAACGGGAGAATATCAAGCGGGCAGGGTTGACCGAGGTCTACACGATGCGCGATATCGACGAGCGCGGGATGCGGGCCGTGATGGAAGAGGCGCTGCGCGCTGCCGGCAGGGGAACGGCCGGCTACCATGTCTCGCTGGACATGGACTGGATCGACCCCGAGGACGCTCCGGGAGTGGGCACGCCGGTGCGCGGTGGAGCGACGTATCGCGAGGCGCACCTAGCGATGGAAATCATTGCCGATCACGGCCGGATGGTGAGCTTCGAGATGGTCGAGGTGAACCCGGTGATCGACGAGCATAACCGAACTGCGGACCTGGCAGTGCAGCTGGCGTGTTCGGCGTTCGGGAAGAAGATCCTGTGACGGGATCGCGTGTGCGCTTCGCCGCGTCATTTTGACAGGCGGAGAGTATCGATCAGCGCCGCGAGAGCCGCGGTCTGGTTGCGGCGGCTCGGATAGTACAGAAAATAACCTGGGAAGACGGGACACCAGTCGCGAAGGACATGGACCAGACGTTTATCGTGAATCATGGGCAGGATAGTTTCTTCGATGGCTGTTCCCAAGCCAATTCCGCTCAGGACTGCGTGAATCACGAGTTCAGGATCATCGAAGCTTGCCGGTCCCTGCGGCGCTACGGTGATGGCTCTCTTTCCTTTCTCAAATTCCCAGCGGTAGACGCCGCTGGAGAAGCGAAATGCGATGCAGGAGTGGTCTTTCAGGTCTCGCGGCGTTCGGGGAATGCTATGCGAGCGGAAGTATTGAGGCGAACCAACGACGGCAAGACGCAAATCGTTGCTGACGCGGACAGCGACCATGTCGCGCTGGATGAATTCGCCAATCTGCACGCCGGCGTCAAATTGACCGGCGACCAGATCGACGGGATCGTTCGAGGATGTGACCTCGAGGACGATATCTGGATAGGCGCGAGCAAAGTGCGCGAGCTTGGGTAGAAGAATGAGGCGCGCGGCTGAGCCGGAGATGACCAGGCGGATGCGTCCACTCGGCCTTTCGCGCAGCCTTTGTGCTTCAGCCAAGGATCGACGAATTCGGTCCAGCGCAGGCGCAAGGTCGTCGAGGAGCGCGCGTCCGGCGGCTGTGGGCGATACGCTGCGGGTGGTACGGGCGAGCAACTGGATGCCGAGACGTTTCTCGAGCGAGCGCATGGAATGGCTCAGAGCGGATTGAGACACGCCGAGCTGGGCGGAGGCCCGCGTGAAGCTATGTTCTTCGGCCACTTTGGCGAATGCCGCGAGGTCATCGAGGTCACGGTTCATCATTCATGAATTTTACTCATAACCAGGATCTACGCAAGCCAGCTAGTCTCATGAGTCATTGGGTCGTAAACTGAAGATCGAGCCGCCCTTCTTGTTCGGCGGGAGTTGCGGATTTTCAGATTTGCGCGGGGTCAGGCGCGCACGAGTCTTTTACGGAAGGGAAAACAATGATGCAAAAGCGAATCTTGGGAAAGAGCGGGCTGGAAGTGTCGGCTTTGGGACTTGGCTGCATGGGAATGAGCTTCTCGTACGGGCCTCCTCACGATGAAGCCGAGATGATCAAGCTCATGCACAAGGCCGTGGACATGGGCGTGACGTTCTTTGACACGGCGGAAGTGTACGGACCGTTTACCAACGAGACGCTGGTCGGCAAGGCACTGTCGCCGGTGCGCGACAAGGTGGTGATTGCCACGAAGTTCGGGTTCAATCTGAACCCGGATGGCAGCCCCGGATGGCAGGGACTGAACAGCCGGCCTGAGCGGATCAAGCAGGTGGCTGACGCTTCGTTGAAGCGCCTGAGGATCGATACGATCGATCTTTTTTATCAGCACCGGGTAGATCCTGATGTGCCGATGGAAGAGGTAGCAGGTGCGGTGAAGGACCTGATCGCGGCCGGCAAGGTGAAACACTTTGGACTTTCCGAAGCCGGAGCGCAATCGATCCGGCGTGCGCACGCGGTGCAACCGGTGGCTGCGCTGCAGAACGAGTATTCACTCTGGTGGCGCAAGCCGGAACAGGAGATTATTCCGCTGCTGGAGGAACTGGGCATCGGGATGGTGCCGTACAGCCCGCTTGGGAAGGGGTTCCTGACGGGCAAGATGGATCAGAGCACCGAGCTGGCCAATAACGATTTCCGGAAGCAACTGCCGCGCTTCCAGCCGAAGGCGATGGAAGCGAACCTGGCGTTTGTGAAACTGCTGGAGGGCATCGCCCGGGAGAAGAATGCGACGCCGGCACAGGTGGCGCTGGCGTGGATACTGGCTCAGAAGCCGTGGATGGTGCCGATTCCGGGTACGACGAAGATTCACCGACTGGAAGAGAACCTCGGGGCAATCTCGCTTGAACTCACGGCCGACGAAGTGCGGGAAATGAGCGAGTCTTCGGCGAGGATCACGGCGGAGGGGAATCGCTATCCGGAGCATCTGGAGGCGATGACGGGGCGATAGATAGCATTCGGCTGGAGCGGCGCGCCTTTACCGCAGGATTCTGGACGCACGTGCATCGTAGAGTCACTGTCGCGCTTTCTTTCTTCGCAGTTTTGCTCGACGCTCAGGCCAAGTTTTTGCATTCTCTGGCGGTTGGACATTCTGAAATGTGAGGGTATTGAAGTCAGCTAGCTGCTTGCTCTCTTCAATCGGACCGAATTTGCTTCTTGAAGGCTGCAGTCGATACAAACAGCCGGACTGAGCAAAAAGCAGATCACCATTTCGGGACCAATCGGCCCACTCGCTTCTGCCGATCGCGCCCGTGTAACCCCCGGTTCCCAAAACTGAGTGATCGATCAAGTACCAAGGGCCGTCCCGCTCTTTGAGTCCCCAGATGGACATTCGCAGGGTGTATTTGTTGGGCCATATCGGGTGCGCTTTCTCCCAGGTAATCGGAGGATCGTACTCAATCCAGACCTTTGCGCCATAATCGTCCTTTGTTTTCTCGGGGCTCCGAGTCAGCTTCCACCCATCTCGCATGAGGCGACTTGGCCACAGCGGATCGTCTTCACCACCACCCGACCAGTTTCCACATTGACCGACGGACAACCAAGCGGGAATTGAAAAGTCCTTTGCGCGTGTCATCTCGTGGTTGTAGTGGTTGAGCAGGAGCCGGGTATCCGAAGCGAATTTCCCACCCCCGCCCCAACAGTTTCCCTTCGGCCACAGGGCAAGGGCGGTGAAGAACGGAGGGCGGCTTACTGCCGTCCACGAACCGATTGACCTGCGAAAGTCAGCTGCGAAATAGACCAGCAGTTCTCCGTCGGGCGAGAGGTCGCAACGCCGCTCGTAAATCCTGCCTTTGAGCCATTGCCCGGTTTCGAAGGTGTCGTTATCAAGATTCCACCTGATGAGCAGCACTTGTTTCGAGGGACCGCGGCGGAACACAACCGCTTGAGATGCTTCTCGGGCGAGCAGGACATATAACCGAGCGGTAGACTTCACGGTTTAATTATGTCTTACACGGGCAGTTCTGATGGTTGTCTGAAAGTGATGCCTTTCACTATCGTCCGAGGGACAGGCATCTTACGCGGCACCTGTTTCCGTTGCGACGTGAGCGACAATGAAGAGTGATGGCAAAGAAACTGCGCGTGGGTGTTTTGTTTGGCGGGAGGAGCGGCGAGCATGAGGTGTCGCTGCTGTCGGCCGCTTCGATTCTGAAGGCGATCGATCGTGACAAGTTTGACGTGGTGCCGATCGGCATCACCAAGGAAGGCCGCTGGCTGGCGGCGGCCGATGCGCATGGGCTGCTGGAGGGGGGCGGCAATAGTGCGGTCGCGCGGCGATTGCGGGCGGGGGATCCCGAGGTGACGCCGGGAGCGAAGCTGCTGCACGAGGGGATGCCGACGCTGCTGGCTCCGGAGCCGGGGGCGCAAGGCCCGTCAGGACAAGCGATCGACGTGGTGTTTCCGGTGCTGCATGGCACGTTTGGCGAGGATGGAACGATTCAGGGTCTGTTTGAGCTGGCCGGGATCGCCTACGTGGGATCGGGCGTGCTGGGCTCGTCGGCGGGTATGGACAAGGACGCGATGAAGCGCCTGTTTGCCCAGGCAGGCTTGCCCATTGTGAAGCACGTGACGCTGCTGCGCGCAGAGTGGGAGAAGCAGCCACGCAAGGCGATCGCGCGGGTGGAGAAGGCGCTGAAGTATCCCGTGTTTGTGAAGCCGGCGAACCTGGGGTCGTCGGTGGGAATCAGCAAGGCGCACGACAGGAAGGAACTGGGGCCGGCGCTCGATGAGGCGGCGCGGTTCGATCGCAAGCTGATCGTGGAAGAGGGCGTGGGCGGCGCGAAGGCCAAGGCGCGTGAGCTCGAAGTGGGCGTGCTCGGGAATGATGATCCCAAGGCCAGCTTGGTAGGCGAAATCATTCCGGGCAAGGAGTTCTATGACTACGAGGCGAAGTATTTATCGGAGGGATCGGTGCCGGTGATTCCGGCGAAGCTGACGCGAGACGAGACGAAGAGAATTCGCGAAATGGCGGTGGCGGCGTTCCGGGCATGCGATTTGTCGGGTCTGGCGCGGGTGGATTTTCTGATGGAGCCTAGCGGGAAGCGGCGCATTTTTCTGAACGAAGTAAATACGCTGCCGGGATTCACGCAGATCAGCATGTACCCGAAGTTATGGGAGGCGACGGGCATATCGTATCGCGATCTGATTACGAAGCTGATCGAGCTTGGGTTGGAGCGTTATGCGGACAGGATGAGGACGAAGTACAGCCGGGAATAGATTGAGGGACCAGGGACCGAGGGAACAGGGAACAAGGGAGAAGGGACCAGGGACGTAGGGATTGGGGCGTAGGGATTGGGGCGTAGGACGTAGGGACTGGGGCGTAGGGATTGGGGCGTAGGACGTAGGGACTGGGGCGTAGGGATTGGGGCGTAGGACGTAGGGACTGGGAATTGGGGAGCCCAGGACGACGGCGAGGGAACAGATCGGCACCGGACGGTGTCTAAGACAAAAGGGAAGAAGGGGATTGATCCGGATGGCCGCGGCGTGTCGTGGGCTGTTCGCAAGGTACTGTGCCTGCTGGTGCCGTATTCTTGAACTCGAGGAACGAAATCGATGACCCTGATGGATGCACCCACCTTCAACGAAGCGCGCTACCGGCGCAACCGGACCATACTTTACAGCCTAGTGGGGTTTTTGGTGGCGGCGTTCATCGCGAGCTGGTTTATCTCCGGGCGGCCAGTGGACTGGCCCTGGAACTGGTGGACGCATTTCATGGGGCGGGTCACGGTGAGCCGGTTCCTCGACACTGTCGAGCACGATGACCTGCAGAAGGCGTACGCGATCTGGATGCACGATCCAAACTGGCAGCAGCACCAGGCGGCGTTCAATGCGTATCCTTTCGATCGCTTCCAGAAGGATAAGGGCGGCAGCATGGATCCGAAGGCGCTGGATAAAGCTTATGCGGCGCAGGTGAACGATCCGAATTGGAAGCGGCACAGCGAGGAGCTGAAGAGCTACACTTTCCAGCGCTTTGAAGAGGACTGGAGCCCGAAAAGTTCGCAAAACGAATATGGCGTGATCCGCACGCACAAGATTGTGGCGGCGCGCATGTCGGGCAACGTGTTGCTGATGGGTATCCTGATCAACGGACTGAAGACCAACGCGCTCTTCCTGAATTACGACCCAAAGGATCACTCGCTGGGGTTCTCGCCGGTGCAGTTGTATTTGGGGCCGTGAGAGCAGGGGGCAGGGATCAGAAGACAGAAGACAGAAGACAGAAAACAGAAAACAGAAGACAGAAAACAGAAAACAGAAAACAGAGTGAAGGCTCCGGCTAGGCGGCTGGGCTGCTGCTCAGATCTGTGATGGTTTTTTCGAGACTGGCGGCATCCTCAACATTGAAGCACTTCTGTGCGGGATCGATTTGGCGAAGGAGGCCGCACAGGACTTTGCCGGGCCCGACTTCGATGAATGTATTGGCTCCCGCCGCAATGAGCGCCTGCATACAAGCGACCCAGCGAACTGCGCCCGTTACCTGACGTGTGAGCGCGTCCCGTGTTGCATCGGCGGTGGAAACGAGATTGCCGGTTACATTTGCAGCGACCGGAATCTGCGGGTCGTGGAGCGTGAGACCGCTGAGAACGCGCGCGACTTCGTCCTGCGCCGGCCTCATGAGAGCGCAGTGGAATGGCGCGCTGACGGGTAGCAGGACGGCACGGCGTGCACCTTTGGCTTTGGCAATGGCGATGGCTTTTTCGACCGCCGCGGCAGCGCCGGAGATCACAGTTTGACCGGGCGAGTTGAGATTTGCGGCGGCGACGACTTGTCCGGTTTCGGCGGCGGCCTGGTTGCAGGCTTCAGCAACCTGATCCGCGTTGAGTGAGAGCACGGCGGCCATGGCGCCCTGTCCGGGTGGAACGGCAAGCTGCATCGCGCGGCCGCGCGCTTTCACGGAACGAACTGCGTCGGGAAAGGAAAGGGTACCTGCGAGCACGTGCGCGGACCATTCGCCGAGTGAGTGGCCGGCGGCAAGGGCGGGGGTGACGGAGTGTGCGGCGAGCACCCGGGCAGCGGCGACACTCACGGTGAGAATGGCGGGTTGCGTGTTTTCGGTGAGCTTGAGCTGATCTTCGGGGCCTTCAAAGCAAAGGCGCGAGAGCGCAAATCCGGAGGCTTGGTCGGCCTCGGCGAAGGTGTCGGCCGCGACGGGAAAACGTTCTGCCAACTCGCGGCCCATGCCGACTGTCTGCGAGCCCTGACCCGGGAGGAGGAATGCAATCTTCTTGTTCATGCCAAAGAGGATTGTAGTGGATGGCCAGGGTGTGCTGCGCACGATGCGGGCTTCAGGAGGCCGCAGCGTGGGGTTTTCGCGCGAAGATGAAGGCGCGGCGGGTCTGGTATTCCACGTCGGGTGCGTGCGGCCCGCGTTCTATTTTTTCTCCGAGCACGAGTCCAGCTTGCTCGAGCAGCCGCACAATCTCGTTCGGGTCGAATTGGAAGAATTCCATGTTGATCGATTGTCCCCACATCTCCTGGGGACGGAGGACTTCGCCGCCAATGTGAAATGCGATCAAGAGCAGACCGCCGGGAACGAGCACGCGGGAGATTTCGGCAAAGGCGCCGGGCAGCAATGCGACGGGAATATTGACGATGGCATAAAAAGCCGTGATGCCGGCGAGAGAACCATCGGGAATGTCGAGGTGGAACATGTTGCCTTCTCGAAAGGGGATGTCGGGGCTGAGTCGCTGAGCGTGCGCGATCATCTGCGGTGAGAGATCGAGGCCGAAGACACGGACACCATCGTCATGCAGGCGACGAGCCACATGGCCGGGACCGCAACCGAGGTCGCACACTTCACCGCGAGTGCGAACATCGTTGGCGAATCGATGGAGGAGCTGGCAATCCAGTGGTTTGCGATCGAGCTCGTTGAACAGGCGGCGAGCATACTCGCTAGCGACCCGATCATAGTCGTGGCGGATGGCAGAAACGCGGTCGTGCGTCATTTTTCTTTTGAATGGTCTCGTTGTGGCGGCACGCGAGAGGACTGGGGATTCCGACTCGCGCGGAGTGAAATTCAGGGGGAACGGCCGAAGCTATGCGACGGCGAGATTGTTTGCCGCCGTCTTTTGCGGATTGGCAAACGGGGTGTTGCGACTTGCCGAGAGGCAGTTTTCTGCATCTTCGGGAGAGAGGGGTTTCGCAAACAGGTATCCCTGGAAGGAGTGGCATCCAGCCTGCTGCAGGATTTTCTGTTGTTCGGTGGTTTCAACGCCTTCGGCGACGACCTGCAAGCCGAGGTGGCGCGCCATGGCGATGACCGCTTCAACGATGGGGCGAGTGCCTTCCGGATCAGCAAGGCGCTCGATGAAGGAACGATCGATCTTGAGCACGTCGATAGGAATCCGGTGAATATAACTCAGTGATGAATAGCCAGTGCCGAAGTCGTCCATGGCGATGCGGACGCCGCACTGCTTCAGGAGCGTCATCTGGCGGACGACCGAATCGTAGTCTTCCATGACAACCGACTCGGTGAGTTCGAGGACCAGGTGCTCGGGAGCCAGGTTGCATTCGGAGAAGATGTTCGCGACCGTGTCGGCAAAGTCATCGCGGGCAAACTGGAGGGCGGAAATGTTTACGGCCATGTGCACGCGACGATGTCCAGCGTTGTGCCAGGCCTGCAATTGGCGGCAGGCTTCGCGCAGAACCCAGTTGCCGATGGGAACGATGAGGCGCGTTTCCTCGGCGATAGGGATGAATCGTCCGGGCGAGATGTTTCCAAGCCGGGGGTGATGGAAGCGAAGGAGAGCTTCGAACCCGGTGAGCTCGCCTCCTTGCGAGTAGAGCGGCTGATACACGAGGCGAAGGTAATTTTCCTCGATCGCGCAGGCGAGTGCTTCTTCGATTTCGAGCGCTTCGTTTGCTTCTTCGCTCATGGCGAGGGAGAAGGCGCAGAAGCCGGCGCCGGTAGCTTTGGCGCGGTACATGGCGAAATCGGCATTGCGCTCAAGCGCTTCGGCGGTTTCACCGTCCTGCGGATACATGCACATGCCGATGCTGGCGGAAACCGAGATGAGCGATGAGCCGGCGTGAACCGGCTTGGCAATGAGTGCGCCGAGCTTGCGGGAAATCTCGATGGGATCGAGGGCATCGGCCGGCCCCGGGACGAGCACAAGGAACTCGTCTTCGCCCATCCGCGCCACGCTGCCGTTGCCGGTTGGGAAACGGCGAAGCCGTTCGGAGACGGCGCGCAGGATGACATCACCGGCGTTGTGGCCGTATTGGTCGTTGATGCGCTTGAAGCGGTTGATGTCGACCCATATCACGGCGACGGAGTGATTCGTGTTGCTCGCGTTACGGATTGCTTCTTCGATGGCCAATTCACCGGCACGCCGGTTCGGCAATCCAGTCAGTGCATCCTGATAGGCGTTGCGCACGAGTTCCGTATGAATGCGGCGATGCTCGATGACCATAGCAGCCAGGCGCGCCGCGGTTTCGACGAGTTCCTGCTCGCGCGCGGTGAGCTTGTCAGGGAGATTGGAATATACGGTGAGCGTGCCGGCCACTTTGCTCGACTGATTTACGAGAAACGGAATGGAGCACGCAGAAAAGATCCCGTTGGTTGCGAGCAGCTCGCTCCAGGCGCGACGCACGTCTGCCAGTTGTGCGACGACGCGTGGCTGGCCGCTCAAACATGCCTGGAGTTCAGGTGCATCCTGAAAATCATTGCCGACCGATTCGAGGTAGCTCTTGACGCTGTCGTTAACGTAGGAATGAGCCGCGAGGCGAAGGGTCCGGCCGCCCCGTTCGGCAAGGTGCACGGCGCATAGCCATCCCTCGCTCTGGCCAGCCACTGTGTCCGCGAGATGTTGAAGGATCTCTTCGGTTTTGAGTTCGCCGGGTGTAGCGAGCATCTCAAGAACCTGCTTCTGGCCGCGGTTTAACTCTTCGGCGCGGCGACGCTCCTCAATTTCCTGGCGCAGTTCGTGAGTGCGTTCTTCAATGCGGCGCTCGGCGGCGGAGCGCTCGGTTTCCAGCGCTTTTTCGAGGCCCTGTTTCCACTCGGATTCGCGGATCGTGATCCGCCGCAGGAAGACGCCGAAAGCACAGATGCCGATGGTGAGCAGGAGGGCGATTTCCTGGGCGACGTTGGACGCGAGCCGCAGATTCTGATCGCGATTGTGCAGCTGGACCAGAGCGGCGGGGCTTGCTTTCGCTTGTAACTTAGTGTCCTGCTGCAGTCTCCACGAACAGGCTATGCTGAGCCCGACCAGAATGATCAGTAGCGTTAAGAGAGCAGCGAGAGTTCTGATGATCGCCTTCACAACCGCCTCGTTATTCCTGCCGATGGCGATGCAACTACCGACCGACCAACCATCTTGCGGAATTCAGCATGAAATGAAGCCCAAGGAAACCGTGATCGTACGCACGTCGAGCTACGCATTCAGTGTGAGTGGAATCGTATCCACTCTCAATGCTGCTTTTGGGGTAACGGGTGGCCCAATATGGGCACTCGGGGGCTGGTTCAGGCGGATTGATCCTCGCTGAATCGGCTTGAGTTAAATGGATCTAATCGTGGGAAGAAGAAGCTAGTTCCAGCGGGTTTTGTCCTCGGGATCGTCATGGATCGGGCGGCCCTGGTTGTCGAACTTGACGGTGCGTCCCTGGGATCGCATGTAGACCTCAAATTTGCGGGCGGCGCGGCGGCGTTTCCAGCGGTAGTAGCGATTGCGCATGCCGTACCACTGTTCGCTGAACGCGAAGGAATAACCACGGCGCGGGGCAACTCGAATATAGAGCCAACCGGCCAGTGCGCCGCCCAATTGGGCGAAGGCGTACATGCGCTGCTGGCCGAAGAGCATGGCGATGGCGATGAGGCCGTAGATGATGGCCAGGTAGCGTGCCTTGATGCCGATCGGCAATGGAAACATCATGAATTCCATGTCGCCGTAGAGAACGCCGATGGCGACGAGCATGCCGAAGATTCCACCAAAGCAGCCGATGAGCAAACCCGCGGCCTGATCAGCGCCGATGAGTACTCCGGCGAGAAAGAGCAGGACGGCGGCGAGGGCAGTTCCAATCACAGAAATGGCATAGAGACCGGTGACCCAGGCATCGCTATGGAAGTTTTCGAGGAAGCCGGCAAGGAACCAGAGGGAGAGGAGTTCAAAGAGCGTCGAAAGGATGCCCTGGTGGATGAAGCTGTAGGTGAAGGGCGTCCAGATCCAGCCATGCAAAAAGACACTCGGGATAAACCCGAGATGCAAGAGCACGAAGGTCTGCGAATCGCGGGAGAGAAGGCCGGCCAGCGCCAACACGAAGTAGGCGACGAGATTGACGAGGACGAGGCGGCGGGTCGCACCCCGAAACTCGGGAAATGAAAACGGAGTGGAGCCAAGCCTACGCATCGTCTTCCACAGGTTAACGTGTTTCGCGGGGGAGTGTCATGGCGCGCGGAAAACGGGCGGATTGTGCGGAGCCGGGTGGCGTCAGGGCACGACTGCCAAGCTGCGATGGCCGGCGTTGTCGATCGAGCGCACGCCGAAGATCACGTTGTCCTTTGAGATTGGCAAGGTGAGGATGACGGGAGAACCAGCCGCTCCTGCCGGCACAACGGGGGGCAGGGTGTATTGCCATTCGGAGGCGGTGGTGAGACGCCAGACAACCTCAAAACGGATATTGTCGGGAGCGCCTGCGGGCGGCTCCCAGCTGAGGGTTGAGTCGTTGCCGGGCAGCCTCGCATTGACGCTGGGTGTAGTGGGTTCGCCGAAGGCAAGCCTTGCAGGCTCGCCGGGTGCGGAGGCCAGCGTAGCGAGCGTTGCGGCGTTAAGACGGGCGACACTGGCCACATAGTTGTAGTCAACGAAGCGGGGCAGGTCGCCAAGGACGGGCTGGCTGCTGCCGGCAGGAGGAATGACCACGTTCTGATGCTGGTGGTTGTAGTCCTCGCGCCACTCGGTGAAGCGGACAGCGGCAAAGCCTTGCTGGTTGAAGGAACTGTGATCGCCGCCTCGGCCGTAGCGGTCGGGGCGGTCGACAAGAAACGCGGAAAAGGAACCGGCGCCGACGGAAGGAAAGTAGGTGCGGGCAATTTCGGCAATGGCCCGGGCCAGTTCGCGGCTGGGCGAGTCGTTTTCTTTGCCGAGGGCGCGTGTGCGCCGTTCCTCTTGCGGGGTGGCGTCCGCGGGAACGCCTTCGGAAAAAACGCGGACGCGGTCTTTGAGTTGCAGGCTGTCGCCGGGGGTGGTGTTGCCACCAACAATGTCGTTGTTGAGGACAGCTTCGAGATGCCAGTTCTGATCGTGAGCGAGCTTGGCGAGATGCGCGGAGCCGACCAGACCCTGCTCTTCGCCGGCGACGGCGACAAAGACGATGGTTGCGGGAAATTTAAGCTTGCTGAGAGCGCGGGCGCACTCAAGTGAAACGGCGACACCCGACGCATCGTCGTTCGCGCCTGGCGCGTCGCCATGATCGTCGAGAACATTGGTGTTACGCGAATCATAGTGGCCGGTGACGAGCAGCATGCGATCCGCCTGATCGGGGTCGGTTCCGCGGAGAATGGCGTAGATGTTGGCTAGCCTGGTGGGCCTGGGAATTCGGTTGCCCCATTGCGCGCCGCTTGCGGAAGGATCGGCAATGAACTCATCGCGTTTGACTTCGAGGCAACCGCCGCATTGCTGTGAAATCAGTTTGAATTGCGTTTCGATCCAGGCTGCGGCGGCGTTGATTCCGCGACCGGGCGGCAGGTCCGTGGCCATGCTCGAGAGAGTGCTTCGGGTGCCGAAACCAACCAGCGTTTTGATCGTCTGTTGTATTTGAGTGGGCTGAATGGTGCGGATGGCGCGCGCGATCGCAGGGTCTACAGGTGCGGCGCGAAGAGGCTTGGCGTGGTAAAGATAGTCAGGCTGTGCGAAGCAGGGAATCGAGAGCAAGAGGAAATGGATCCGCAGAATTTGCGTTATTTTCATCGTATGGTTTCCAATTTGGGCGGAACGGGCCGTGGGGAGAGGTTCGCACCTCTTGACCTCAGGCCGGGTCCTCACTAAAACTAGCGGAGTCGTACCGCGAGGTACCGTCATCCTATAACACTCATTGCCTTGGGAGAGGAGGCAGCATGCCCAACTGTGCTGAATGCGAGAACGAACTCGATATCGAAGTGGATGAAGTGGAAGAAGGTGACGTGATCGTTTGCGAGGAGTGCGGCACGGAGTACGAGGTGGTCGGCGTCGAGCCGCTGGAGCTTTCGCGCATGGATGATGACTACGAGGAAGATGACGACGAGTTCGGCGAGGAAGAAGAGGAGGAAGAGTGAGGCCAAACCGAGCACAATGGATGGCCACAATATTCCTGGCGTTCGCGCTCATCGGTTTTCCCGGGGAATCGCACAGAAGTATGCTGGGCGCTCCGATGGCTCAGGCCCAAAACCTCGGGCAGCGCAACGTTTCCGGAGCGGTAGTGGACGCGAATTCGGATCCTGTGACAGGGGCCACGGTGTTCCTGAAGAACGAAAAGACGAAGGCGATTCGCAGCTATACGACGGCCAAGAACGGGCGATTCTACTTTGCCCAGGTGAACATGGCCGAGGACTACGATCTTTGGGCGGAGAAGGACGGTAAGAAAACCGCGACCAAGCCGGTCAGTTCGTGGGACTCCCGTAAAGAATTCGAAACTGAACTCAAGATGAAATGACTGCACCGCAGGCCTTGTTTGCGGTGGGGCCGGCCGGTTATCCCTCCAGCTTCTTTGTGACCAGCTCGTTGAGGAGGGCGGGGTTTGCCTGGCCCTTTGATGCACGCATGACCTGACCGACAAAGAACCCCGCGATGGTTTTCTTGCCGGCGCGATACTGCTCCAACTGCTTTGGATTGGCGGCGATCACCTCGTCGATGAGAGATTCGATGGCGGATGTATCGGTGATCTGCTGGGGCTTTTCACGCTCGTACACCGGGGAGAAATCCTCCCCTTTCTCAAAACAGATATCGAGGAGCTGCTTGAGCTGTTTGGAGCTAATCTTTCCGTCCTCAAGCAGGTCGGCAGCGAGCACGATACCGGTCATCGAGACGGGTGATTGATCGAGTTCGAGGCCGAGAGCCTTGAGGCGGCCGCCAAGTTCGCTCAATAGAAGGTTGGCGACGCGGCGCGGATTCTTCGCAGCCCTGGCAGCGGATTCAAACTGGTCGGCGAATTCGCGCGATGCGGTGAGCGTGTGCGCATCGCGAAGGCTCAAGTCGTATTCAGCGATCATGCGCGCCCGGCGGGCTTCAGGAAGCTCAGGGAGTTCCGTGGTTCTTTGTGCGATGAATTGCGAGGTGAGAACGAGGGGCGGCAAGTCGGGCTCGGGGAAGTAGCGGTAGTCGTGCGCCTGCTCCTTGGAGCGCATGGAGTAGGTGCGACCCTCATTCGCGTTCCACAAGCGGGTTTCCTGGATGACACGGCTGCCGGATTCGATGACCTCGACCTGGCGCTCGATTTCATACTGGAGCGCGGCGCGAATGAAGCGGAAGCTGTTGACGTTTTTTACTTCTGCCTTGGTGCCGAAGCGCTCTGCGCCCTTGAGACGGACACTGACATTGGCATCGCAGCGCAGGGAGCCTTCTTCCATGTTGCAGTCGGAGACGCGCGTGTAGAGGAGGATCTCCTTGAGCCGGGTGAGGTATTCGAAGGCCTCGTCGGGGGTCCGGATGTCGGGCTCGCTGACGATCTCGATGAGCGGCGTGCCGCAGCGGTTGAGGTCGAGGTAGGTACGGGTGGCGGAGTCAGGAAAGCCTTCGTGGAGGCTCTTGCCGGCGTCTTCTTCCATGTGAACGCGGGTAATGCCGATCTTCTTTGTGTTCCCTTCTGCAGTCGGAACTTCGATCCAGCCATGCTCGGCGAGCGGCTTATCGTATTGCGATATCTGGTAGCCCTTAGGAAGGTCGGGATAAAAATAATTCTTTCGTGCGAAGATGGAACGCTCGTTCACGGTGCAGTTGAGGGCCAGCGCCGCCAGCGTGGCGAACTCGACGGCCTTTTCGTTGAGCACCGGCAGCGCGCCGGGCAGGCCGAGGCAAACCGGGCAGATGTTGGTATTAGGATCGGAGCCGAACCGGTTGGCGCAGCCGCAGAAAGCCTTGGTGGCGGTGAGAAGCTGCACATGGACTTCAAGTCCGATCACGGGCTCGTATTTGGCCATGATGTCGGGTGACACGGCGGCAGCAGCGGACATGGTACCTACGATTTTAAGGCAAGGAAAGAGCGTGATCTTAGCGCGGGAGGACAGCGCCGGCAGGTGTTTCTGCGCGAATTGTGCTGTTTCTTGTCGCCAGACGAGTTACTCTGCCGGATCGTCTGCGGTGAAAGGAGAGCAGCATGGCTTTTCGGTCGCGTGGAAATTCATCAGTTCGGCGCGGATCCCATCAGGGTCGTACATATTGAACTGGTATTTGCCATCTTTGCCGATCTTGGGACCCTGATCGTGCTTGCAATCGAGGCGGTTTGCGGAGGCGAGCATCTTGTAGGCGTCGGGAACCGAGACTTCGCCGAGAGAGAAGTGGTCGAGCACGCCGAGTTGCTGCTGCGAGATATTCGCGGGAATGCCGGAGCCGGAGGGGCCGCTCGTGACCATGTACTCGAGCCAGTCGTGGCCGTCGGGGACCTGTTGGCTGACCCAATCGATCTTGTCGTCCTGCATGCCGCCATACCAGTAGGGGCGGAAGCCGAGGAGGGCGCGGTAGAAGGTGTCTTCCTTGGCTCGGTCATGGACAAGGAAGCCGATGTGGATGATGTGATGGCCGATGGCGTTCTTGGGAGGCAGCAGTGTTTTTTGGCCGTTGAAAGTCTGCGACTCAACGAATTGGATCCTGTTATCTTCAGGGTCACGCACCTCGAACCAGCAATGGCCGTAGGACGCGCAGGTCACTTTGGGAGGCACGCTCCATCCCTTCGCTTCGAGGTATTTACGCATGCCTTCGGCATTGGTCGTGTTGAAGGCGGCGTGGTCCATGCGGTTGACGCCGGCGCCGGAAGGCAGGGGCAGGACCTCGATGAACTGATCGGCGCTGAAGATGTAGCGGACGCCGTGCGCGTTTTCGGGGTCGGGTTCTTTCGCGGCACCAAGGATGTCGCTGTAATAGTGCTCGGTTGCGGAGGGGTTCGAAGTGTAGACGGCGAGATGCGAGATTCCGATGATTCTGGGTCGCTCAGGAGCGGATTGGGCAAAGGCAGCATTAGCGATCACTGCGATGAAAAGAATCGCGGGAATCCGGTAGTGCATGAGGCACCTCTCGAAAACTGCGGCGGGACAACCATAAATCGATTTGGCATGGAGTGTAAACCGGAAGTGTTCGGATCAAGGGCGAGCGCCGCGCCGTACAATGCCTCCATGCGCAACAAACACCTGCTTCTCTGTACAAGCGCACTGGGGCTCTCGTTTTGCCTGGCCACGCTCGCTCAGTCGCACCTGCCCAGTACCTCACAAGCCGATCGCGACGAGGCGCGCGCGATTTTCAAGCAGCTGATCGAGATCAATACGACGGATACGCCGCAGGGAAACGTCACGACGGCGAGCGCAGCCATGCAGAAGCGGTTTCTGGAGGCCGGATTTGCAGCGGAGGACGTGCGTCTTCTCGGGCCGAACGATCGCAAGATGAACCTGGTGGTCCGCTACCGCGCGGGGGGCACGCCGACGGAAAAGCCGGTGCTGTTTTTGTGCCATGTGGACGTGGTGCAGGCGCTGCGCTCGGACTGGCATACCGATCCATTTGAGTTTGTGGAGAAAGATGGGTATTTCTACGGCCGCGGCACGCAGGACATGAAGGATTCCGACGCGGCGCTGGTGGCGACGTTTCTGCGCCTTCATCGGGAGGGCTACAAACCGCGCCGGGATTTGATCCTCGCGTTAACGGCTGACGAGGAAGGTGGGAAATCGAATGGTGCCTCCTGGCTGGTACAGAATCATCGCGACCTGGTGGACGCGGCTTTTGTCATCAATCCCGACTCGGGCGGCGTGGAACTGGATCACGGGCACCCCATGGTGGCGGATGTGGAAGCGACGGAGAAGGTGTATGCCGATTACCAGGTGATGGCACTCGATCGCGGTGGACATAGTTCATTGCCGCGGCCCGACAACGCGATCTACGAACTGACGGCGGCGATGAACAAACTTGCCGGCTACTCGTTTCCGTTCGAGATGAATGCCATTACGCGCACGTACTTCAAGAATTTGGCAGAGCGCGAGACGGGGCAGACCGCGGCGGACATGCGGGCAATCCTGGCTGAGCCCCCGGATCTGGCAGCGGCTGCGCGGCTGAGCGCCGAGCCCAGCTTTAATTCGAATTTCAGGACGACGTGCGTGGCAACACGGCTCGAGGCAGGGCATGCCAACAATGCGTTGCCGCAGAGGGCGGAAGCCAACGTGAATTGCCGGATCTTTCCGGGGCATTCACCGGAGGAGATCCGGCAACAGCTGGTGGCGTTGTTTGCCGATCCGAAGCTCAGCGTGAAGTACGTGTCGGATGCGGGCGTCGTGGCCGATACGGCTCCGGAGCGAAAGCCGATCGTGCCGCCACCGCCGATCAAGGCGGTGTTCGATCCGCTAACCCGCATCACGCAGGAGATCTGGCCGGGCACGCCGGTGACGCCGGTGATGGAGAACGGGGCGAGCGATTCGATCTACTTTGCCTGGGCGGGGATTCCCTGCTACGGCTACTCGGCGATTGCGCTGGAGCGCGATGACGACCGGGCGCATGGGCAAGACGAACGCCTGCCGGAGGATTCGTACTGGAAATCGCTGGACTTTTTCTACGCGTTCGCGAAGGCGATGGGCGATGAATGAAGCACCTGCGGCGGTGGTGACCGGAGGCGCGCAGGGCATCGGCCGGCGGACTTCTGAGCTGCTGGCCGAACGCGGTTACCAGATCGCGATCATCGATCTGCGCGAGCCGGTCGAGACCGTGCGTGCGATCGCGGCGGCCGGAGGCGAGGCATTTGGATTCGCGGGAGACATTACGAATGAAGCGACGGTGAGTGCGTTTGCGGAGGCTGCGATCGGGCGCTTCGGGACCGTGGATGTGCTGGTAAATAATGCGGGCATCAGCCATATCGCAGCGGCCGAGGAGACGTCGGTGACGGACTACCGCCGGGTGATCGATGTGAACCTGGTAGCGCCATTCATCCTGGCGCGGATTTTCGGAAAAATGATGCTGGAGGCCCGGAGCGGCTCGATCATCAACGTCGCCTCGGTGGCGGGATTGCTGGGCGTGGCAGATCGCGCGGCTTACAACGCATCGAAGCATGGGCTGATCGGGCTTACCCGTACATTGGCGGCGGAGTGGGGCGGGCGCGGCGTGCGCGTGAATGCGGTGTGCCCGGGCTGGGTGAAAACTGAGATGGACGTCGCTGACCAGAAAGGCGGGGGCTACACGGATGCGGATATTCAGGGCCGCGTGCCGATGGGAAGATTCGCTTCGCCGGATGATGTGGCACACGCGATCGCATTCCTCGCCGATGCTGATGAAAGTGGTTTCGTGAATGGTCATTGCCTGTCGGTCGATGGCGGCTGGGCGAGCGACGGGAGCTGGGAATCGGTGAGGCTGAGGAAGCGCTGAAGCTGGTTGGCTGCCGGATCGAACCTGTTCTGCGAGCGCGCCACTCAGCCGGCATCGCGCTGATAAACTTGGAGAGGCATGATCCTCCCGTTCGTCCGCGAGATTTTTGCGGAACTGGAGCATACCCCGGCATTTGAGCGCGTACAGAGGCACCTCAGCCTTGGGACGGGGCGTCGGCGTGTGTCGGGGCTGACCTCGACGGCGCGTTCGCTGTACCTCCCGCTGCTGGCGCGGGCTGCCAAGCAACCTGTGATCGTAGTGGTGGCCGACAACAAGGCGGCCGAGGCGCTGGAGCGCACGCTGCGGGCCGGGTGCGAGCTGACCGGGGCCGTCGATCCATCCCGCGTGGTGCGGCTGCCCGCGCACGATGTTCTTCCGTTTGAAAATCTTTCGCCCCACCCTGACGTGCAGGAGCAACGGGCCGCGGCATTGTGGAAGCTGTCGACTGGCGCGGTCTCGATCCTGATTGCGCCGGCCGAGGCTGGGGCGCTGAAGCTGTTCGATCGCGACTACTACGCCAGCCTGGCGGTTACGCTGCGGCGGGGCGATGAGATCGATGTCGAGGTGCTGACGGGACACCTGGCCAGTGTGGGCTACACCCGCATGGACCTAGTGGAGATGCCGGGCCAGTTCACGCGGCGCGGCGGGATCCTCGACGTGTATTCGCCTGATGCGGACCGGCCGGTGCGCATTGAGTTCTTTGGCGACGAGATCGATACGATTCGCAAATTCGATCCAGAAACGCAGCGCTCGCAATCGGGCCTGGATGAGACGGAGTTGTCGCCGCTGACGGAGACTCCGGTGACGGAGCATCTGCTGGCCGCGGTGCATGCGCGGTTGAGCCGTCAGCGGGTGGAAGGCGAGGACGAGGAACTGGCTGCCGAGGCCGCGGCAGCGGGCGGTGTGAGCGTGTTCCCGGGGTGGGAGTTCTTTGCGTGCGTGGCGGGCGCAGAGAGTCATCTATTGAAGCTATTGCCGAGAGCGGTGCTGTTTGTCGATGAGCCGGCCATGGTGCGCAACCAGATCGACCGCTGGTGGAACAAGGTGGAGCAGCGGCATGATCGGTCGGGGATCGGATCACTGATCCGGCCCGAGGACATCTATCTGCGGCCCGAGGTGTTGCAGGGTCTGCTGTCGTCGCACCCGGGACTGGATCTCGACCAATTGGGCGCGGTGGATGTGCTGGACGAGGACAACACGCTGGGCGAGATTGGGTTCAATTCAAGGCCGACGCTGCGGTTTCATGGATCGATTCCGGCGCTGACCGATCAGCTGCGGAACCTGATCGCAGCCGAGCAGCGGATTGTGCTGGCCGCCCCGACGCAGGGCGACGTGGAGCGCATGGCCACAGTGCTGCGCGACTACCAGATCCCATACCGGCTGGGCAGCAGGCCGTCGAACGCGACCACAGACACCATGTTTGACGAGGCCAGTTACCTGGCCGGCGATTTGCGCGTGCCGGTGATCGTGCGCACGCAGATTGCATCCGGGGTCAGCTTTCCAGATTCGAACCTGGTCGTGTTTGGCGCGAACGATCTGTCGGACGAGGCCGATGTGCTGGCGCGGCCGGAGCCGAAGAAATCAAAGACGGCAGCATTCGTTTCGGATTTTCGGGACCTGACGATCGGCGATTACGTGGTGCACGTGGAGCACGGCATCGCGCAGTACCAGGGATTGAAGGAAATTACGCAGGACGGGCTGGCGATCGAGTTCATGATCCTGGAATTTGCGGAACAGGCGCGGCTGTATGTGCCGCTCACGCGCCTCGACCTGATCCAGAAGTATCGCTCGACGGATACGGGCCCGGCGCCGCAATTGAACAAGCTGGGGTCGCAGCAGTGGACCAAGACGAAGGCCCGTGTGCGCAAGGCGATGCAGGACATGGCCGGCGAACTGCTGAAGCTCTATGCGGAGCGGCACACGGCCAAGGGGACCGCGTTTACGCCGGACAGCGAATTCCAGAAGGAGTTCGAAGACTCGTTTGATTACAACGAGACGGAGGATCAGGTTTCGGCGATCCAGGCAATCAAGCAGGACATGGAAGCGCAGACACCCATGGACCGGTTGTTGTGCGGGGATGTCGGCTACGGAAAGACCGAAGTGGCGATGCGCGCAGCGTTCAAGGCCGTGCAGGACGGTAAGCAGGTGGCGGTGCTGACACCGACCACGGTGCTGAGCTTCCAGCATTTTGAGACATTCAAGGCGCGTTTTTCCCAGTTTCCCATCACGGTGGAGATGATTTCGCGCTTTCGCACGGCAAAGGAGCAGAAGCAGATTGCGGAGCGGGTGACCGTGGGCAAAGTCGACATCCTGATCGGGACGCACCGTCTGCTGTCGAAGGACATCAAGTTTCAGGATCTCGGGTTGCTGATCGTCGATGAGGAGCAGCGCTTCGGCGTGCGCCACAAGGAGCGGCTGAAGCAGTTACGCAAGGAGATCGATGTGCTGGCCATGAGCGCCACGCCGATTCCACGGACGCTGCACATGTCTCTGGTGGGCTTGCGGGACATGAGCGTGATCGAGACGCCTCCCAAGGACCGGATGGCGATCCAGACGGTGGTAGCCAAGTTTGACGAGAAGATCGTGCGGTCGGCGGTGGAAGTAGAGTTGGAGCGAGGCGGGCAGGTCTATTTTGTGCATAACCGGGTCGAGTCGATCTACGAGATTGCCTCGAGAATCCAGGAGCTGGTGCCGGCGGCGCGGGTGGCAGTCGGGCACGGGCAGATGAGCGAGAACGAGCTGGAAAAGGTGATGCTGGCGTTCATGCGGCACGAATTCGATGTGCTGGTGGCCACGACAATCATCGAGAATGGGCTCGATATTCCGCTTGCCAATACGATCCTGATCAATCGCGCCGACCGGCACGGGTTGAGCGAGTTGTATCAATTGCGTGGTCGCGTGGGCCGGTCGAATCGCCGGGCGTATGCCTACCTGCTGATTCCGCCGGAGCAGGAATTGACGGAGATTGCGCGGCGGCGGCTGGCGGCGCTGAAGGAGTTCAGCGACCTAGGCGCGGGATTCAAGATTGCGGCGCTCGACCTGGAACTGCGCGGAGCCGGCAACATGCTGGGCGGGGAGCAGAGCGGCCACATCGAGGCGGTGGGGTTTGAACTGTACACGTCGATGCTGGAGGCGGCGGTGAAGGAGCTAAAGGGCGAGGGTGCAGAAGAGCGTCCGGCGACGCAACTCAACCTTGGCATTGCGCTGCGCATTGACGAGAGCTATGTGCTGGAGGAGAACCAGCGGCTGCGGCTCTACAAAAAGATTGCCGGCGCGGCCAATGAAAAGGCTCTGGCGGATCTGCGGTCCGAGATGGAAGACCGATACGGCGCGCTGCCGGACGCGACGGTTTACCTGCTCGAAGCGGCCTCACTGCGCATCGAATGCGAGCGCATGGGAGTATCGCAGGTCGATCGCAAGCGAGGCGAACTGCAGATCCGATTTACCGAGAATGCGCAGGTCGATCCGCAGCACCTGATGCGGCTTGTGGCGCGGAATGCGAAACGCGGTGCACAATTTACGCCGCAGGGTGTGCTCAAATATCCGTTGGCAGCCACCCGGCCCGATGAGACGCTGCTTGAGATCCGTGAGCTGCTTGCCAATTTGGCGCCTGCGCCGGTGAGCGCATAGAAACTTCCCCGGGGATGAGAGGAAACTTGAAGCGATTGGTAGGGGCCATCTCGATTGGAGCCTTCATGCTGTCGACGACGCTTGCGCAAGGTGAGAAACAGGACTGGAATGCGCAATTCCAGAAAGCTTCGGACGATTATTTCGACCAGGTTTACTTTCCGTATCAGCCTTCGTCGGGTACGTCGACCGGATACCACCAGTACGATGCGCAGCTGGAGGACTACTCGCGCAAGAGTATCAACGCCGAGGTTGCGGCGCTGAAGAGATTCGAGCAGCGGATCGAGGCGATTCGTCCCGGCGAGGATTCGGCCGATTTTGTGGCACGGACCGACCGTGAAATCGTGCTGAACGATATCCGGTCGCGCCTGCTGGAACTCGAGACGATTCGGCTTTGGGAGAAGGACCCCGATGTCTATTCGAGCACAGCCGCGAACGGAGCGTTCACGCTGATGGAACGCAAGTTTGCTCCGGCGAACGAGCGGCTGCGGTCGTTGATCGCCCGGGAAAAGAAGATGCCGGGACTGCTTGCCCAAGCGCGTGAGAACCTGAAGAACCCGCCGCGCGTTTACACCGAGACCGCAATCGAGCAGTTGCCGGGGAACATCAGCTTCTTTGAGCAGGATCTGCCGCAGGCGTTCGAGGAGGCGACCGATCCGGCTTTGAAAGCCGAGTTTGCGCAGACGAATGCGGCGGTCATTGCGGCGCTGAAGGAATACGAGAAGTGGCTTGAAACCGACCTGCTGCCGCGTTCGAACGGGGATTTCCGCATTGGTGCGGAAACGTTCCAGAAAAAGCTGAAGTACGACGAGATGATTGATATCCCGTTGCCGCGGCTGCTGGAGATTGGCTGGGCCGACCTCAAGAAAAATCAGGCGCAGTTCAAGAAAGTTGCCGGTGAGCTGGAACCGAACAAGGATCCGCGGGAAGTGCTGGCGGAATTGGGTGCGGATCATCCTGCGCCGGACCAGCTGCTGAATACCTTTCGATCGACTTTTGACGGGTTGGTCGCGTTCATCCGATCGCATCACATCGTCACGATTCCCTCGGATGTTCGGCCTACGCTGGAGGAGACGCCGCCGTTCATGAGGGCGACGACGTTTGCGTCAATGGATACGCCGGGTCCGTATGAGACGCATTCGACGACTGCATATTTCAACGTGACGCTGCCGGACAAGTCGATGAGTCCAGCCGAAGTGGATGGTTTCATGCATGCGTTCAACGTGGGCACGGTCATTTCGACCGCGGTGCACGAGGCGTATCCGGGACACTACGTGCAGTTTTTGTGGGTGCCGCAGGCGCCAAGCCGGGTGCGGAAGCTGCTGGGCGCGAACACAAACGTGGAGGGATGGGCGCACTACTGCGAGCAGATGATGCTGGATGAGGGCTACGGCCAGCCGGGAATGGGTGCGAAGGATGAGCGTGAATCGCGATTTCTGCGGCTGGGGCAACTGCAGGACGCGCTGCTGCGCAACGCGCGCTTCATCGTCGGCATCGAAATGCATACCGGCACGATGAGTTATGACCAAGCCGTCGAATTCTTCCAGAAGGAGGGATACCAATCGAAAGAGTCTGCGGAGGTCGAAGCGAGACGCGGCACTGCGGATCCCACCTATTTGTATTACACACTGGGAAAGCTTGAAATCATGAAGCTGCGTGAAGATCTGAAGAAGAAGCAGGGCGCAGCCTTTTCGCTGGAAGAATTCCACAACAATTTTCTCCGCCAGGGTTTTCCGCCGGTGAAGATCGTGCGTGAAGCGCTGCTCGGAGACGACTCACCGACGCTGTAACCGCAACAGTGATCCGGACGAGATGCGTGGCCGCAAGAAGCAGTTCGGTCTCGCGCGAAGAACGGGAGATGGAATGAACAATCGTGTACGCAAAGCGGTTTTTCCCGCCGGGGGACTGGGCACGCGCTTTTTGCCAGCAACCAAAGTGATTCCGAAGGAGATGCTGGCGCTGGTCGATAAGCCGATTATCCAATACGGCGTAGAAGAGGCGATCGGGTCGGGCATCGAGCACATCATCATCGTCACGGGCCGTGGCAAAGGTGCGATGGAAGACCATTTCGACCACAGTTTCGAGCTGGATGCAACGCTGGAACGCCGGGGTAAGAATGAGTTGCTCGCCGTGTCGCGCAGCGTAGCAACGCTGGCACGTATCAGCTATGTGCGGCAGAAGGAGCCGTTGGGGCTGGGGCACGCGGTGTTGTGCGCGAAAGAACTGGTGGGCGACGAGCCATTCGCGGTGATCTTGCCGGATGATGTGATCGATGCCGAGGTGCCGTGCCTGAAGCAGATGATCGATGTGTTCGATGAGCGCGGCGGATCGGTGCTGGCTACGATGACGATCGACGGTCCGGCAATCAGCGCGTACGGAGTGCTGGCCGGGTCGCCTGACCCGAAGAATCCGCGTATTTACAACTGCACCGGCATGGTGGAGAAACCGAAGTTCGACCAGGCGCCATCGAAGCAGGCGATTATTGGAAGGTATGTTCTTACTCCGCGAGTTTTCGCGTTGTTGGAAGAGACGCAGCCCGGCGCAGGTGGTGAGATTCAGCTGACGGATGGGATCAAGGCGCTGCTTAAAGAAGAGAAGGTGTTCGGGTATACGTTCGAGGGAAAACGCTTCGACGCGGGCGACAAGTTCGGCATGCTGCAGGCGACGGTAGAGTTCGCGCTGAAGCGGCCGGAGTTTGGAGAGAGGTTCCGCGAGTACCTGAAGGGGCTGAGCCTGTAAGGGGATTAATGAAGTTGTCCATCCTCTCAAGGTTCCCAGGTCTCAGAATCGAGACCTGGGGCACCCAGCCGGTCGTTGCTCTCACTTCCACTTGATATTGCAGCCGATCGAGGGACGCTGATCCTTCAGCGGCGGCTTGCCGGCGAGAACGGCATCGATAGCGGCGCGCAGGTCTTCGCCCGTGACCTTAACGCCGTTTCCGGGGCGACTGCGGTCGAACTGGCCGCGATAGACCAGGTGCAAGGAATCATCAAAAAGGAAGAAATCGGGTGTGCAGGCCGCGTTGTAGGCATGCGCCACGGATTGCGACTCGTCGTAGAGGTAGGGAAAACGAAAGTCGAGAGCCTGGGCCTGCCGTTTGAGACCGGCGGGGTTGTCATCGGGATAATTCTCGGCGTCGTTGCTGCTGATGGCCACGATGCCGATGGGCTTGCCCTCGTAGTCCTTACCGAGTGCGGCGAGGCCCTTTTCGACGTGTTTCACGTAAGGGCAATGGGTACAGATGAACATCACGAGGAGGGCCTTGTGGCCGTGGAAATCGTCGCGACGGACGATTTTGCCGGTGACCACGTCGGGGAGTGCAAAGTCAGGGCCATCGGTGCCGAGGCCCATGATCATGGTGGATTCAGTGAGTGCCATGAAGTTCTCCTTGCAGGTGAGCCAGCCAGCGAGTCAGCAAGTCAGCGATGAGCTCCTCTGCTAAAACAAACCAGGCTGGCGGCCGGGCATGCTGAGGCCAAAGTGTTCGTAGGCCAGGCGGGTGGCTACGCGGCCGCGGGGCGTGCGATCGAGAAACCCAATCTGGATGAGGAAAGGCTCGTAGACTTCTTCGAGCGCATCTTCTTCCTCGGCCAAAGTAGCGGCCAGGGTACCGAGGCCTACCGGGCCGCCGTCGTACTTCTGGATGATGGTGAGCATGAGACGCCGGTCGATTTCGTCGAAACCGTGGGCGTCGACTTCGAGCAGGGTGAGCGCGGCGTTGGCGGTGGCACGGTCGATGGCGCCGGAGCCGCGCACCTGCGCATAGTCGCGGACGCGGCGCAGAAGGCGGTTGGCGATGCGCGGGGTGCCCCGGGAGCGTAACGCGATCTCGGCCGCTCCGTCGCGATCGATGGGAACCTGCAAGACGTCGGCGGAGCGCTCGACGATGACGCGCAGTTCGTCTTCGGTGTAGAACTCGAGCCGGAGGAGAATGCCGAACCGCGAGCGCAGGGGCGAGCTGAGAAGGCCGGGGCGGGTGGTGGCTCCGATGAAAGTGAAGGGGCGGATCTCCATCACGTGGGTGCGGGCCGCGGGTCCCTGGCCGATGATGATGTCGAGCTTGTAGTCCTCGAGAGCGGTGTAGAGCTTCTCTTCGAGTACTGGCTGCATGCGATGAATCTCGTCGAGGAAGAGCACCTGCCGCTCGCGGAGATTGGTGAGGATGGCGGTGAGGTCACCCTGGATCTGAAGCGCCGGGCCGGACGTTTGTTGAAAGGCGACGTCGAGCTCGTTGGCGATGATGGTGGCGAGGGTCGTCTTGCCGAGGCCCGGCGGACCGAAGAGCAGCACGTGATCGAGGGCCTCGCCGCGGGATTTGGCGGCTTCGAGGGCGATGGCCAGCTGTTCCTTGGCCTTGGACTGCCCAATGAACTCGCGAAGCCAGCGTGGGCGTAGTTTGAGCTCAAAGCTCTGTTCTTCTTCGGCGCGCGAAGCGCTGACGAGCCGTTCCGGTGAGTTGTCGCGCGCGATGGCCATGATGGGGAAAGTGTAGCGGCTGGCGGCGGCCTCGGCAAAGCAGGAGGCGGCGCGGAAGGTGCGCGTGAGCCAAGTGGGTGCTTTTTCCCGACGGGCGAACGGACGGCGGCATCCCTCTACCAGAGCTATAGCCTCTGCATGGCCTCTCCATCCTGAAGGTGACTTCCCTAAAGGTGACTTCGGGTTTGAGTCGACCCAAGGAAGTTATTGATTCGGCAGTTTGAGCTGTCGTATGATTGCGCCACCTCACAAGAGGCAACAACGTAGGATTGGTTTGTTACTGCAGGCCTAACTATACGGGCAGTAACCGTGCAAATCCTTGATTTCTGGCGTGAAAGCCCCGGTCCGGCTTGAGCCATAGCTGTTGGGGCAGCGACTCTGAAAGCCACTTACACCGCTGAGGATGGCACGATTGCAACAGGGACCATTGAATTCGGGTCCCCTGCTTCGAATTAGGTTTCGATTCAGTTGTATGCAGAAGGGCCGGCCTCGCGGGGGCGGCCCTTTTTTGCCTGATCCAGCGATTTAGACTGGAAGGGTCGACTCCGCTCGTGATGACCCACCGGTTTGCCCGCCTTCGCCGCTTTCGTTTCAACTTGCCGCAACGCATCGCCGCGGGATTGCTAGTGCTATTCCTGTCGCAAGGCTTCTGGCTGACGGCGCACCAGGTCCTCTCAGACCGCGACTATCAATATGCGCGGTGCGGACGCGAGATGTGGGAGCGGCCATCGCAGCTGAGCGGCTACTACACCACCTGTGGAAACATACATGACGGGGTGATGGCCTATCGGCTGGCTGGTTTGCCGCTTACCTTGAATTTGCTGGTACAACGCGGGTTCGATCGCTTTCGCAAGCCAGAAGATCGGGTGGTGCAGGAGACGGGCGAAGTGAGTTCGTGGGAACTGCGCCACCAGATGACACACGTTCTGGTGCTGATGCGTTTGCCTTTCCTGTTTGCCGGGTGCTTGCTGGGAGCGGGATTGTGGTGGGTGACAAGGCGGCTCTATGGCAATTGGGGCGGATACACGGCGTTATCGCTCTACTGCTTCTGCCCGGCGATCCTGAAAGCGTGCGTGTCGCCGAATCCAGAGGTGCTGGCGGCGCTGGGTGTGTACGGCGCTGTCTACACCTGCATCGGCGTGGCTCATGCGATGCAAGGGCCGAGGCGCAAATGGCGGCCGCGCATTGTGCTGCTGACCGGGGCACTGGGACTGGCTGCCGCAGCTCATATCGTCACTCTACCTATCGCGGCTGTGCTGGGCCTGGTGTTCATGATGTGGGTGGCGGAAGGACGACGCGCGCAGGTTTTGCCGGTGATGCTGTTGGCTGCGGGGGGAGCGCTGCTGCTGGTGTTTGCCTGTTACGGTTTCTCGCCGGATGCATTCAGTTATGTGTTCAGGTCGGGCTCGGGATTCCTGTGGTTTTCGCTGGAACCGGCGAAGCACTTTTTTACGACGCTGAACGAGGCAGGGATTACGGTTGCATCTGGCGCGGCCTGTCTGCTGTACATCGGGTTGCGGCGCTCGAGGTATTTCGGCAATACGGCACCGCTGGTGTGTGTGGCGCTGCTGGGCCCTCTGGTTTTAACGGGAACGCAGGGCAGTCCTTGGCTGTGGGGCGTACCGTTCCTGCTGACGCTGGTTGGGGGTGTTTTCGCGGACGCCTACGAGAGCCCGCGGGAAAAAATGGCGCTGTTTGCGGGCGGAGCGCTGGTGGTTTTGCAGGCTGTTTTTTGCGTGCTGAGCCTTCCGGGATTGCTGTGAAAAACGAGATGGGTGGGATCGCGTTCCGGTCCACTGTTAACTGTTTGCAAGAATGTAACTTACCAGGTCCTCGGCGCCTTGCCTAAAGGCCGTATCGCGCTGTAAAATCAAGATGTTAGCCCGCGAAGTCCGGATCCGCTTCCATCGGACCGTTTCCGCTGCCTTCCAGCGAGCCCAAAGACCATATGGCAGACGAACAGAACCCCCAACTTCCCCTTGATGGCGGCACTCCGCCGCGCGGCGGCACGAATCTCGTTCCTATCAATATCGAGGAGGAGATGCGCCGCTCCTATCTCGACTACTCGATGTCGGTGATCATCGGGCGGGCGCTGCCGGATGCCCGCGATGGATTGAAGCCGGTGCATCGGCGCGTGCTCTACGCCATGAGCGAGATGGGGCTCGAGTACAACAAGAAGTACACCAAGTGCGCCAAGGTGGTGGGACAGGCCATGGGTGTTTACCATCCGCATGGCGACTCGGCTATTTATGACACGCTGGTTCGCATGGCGCAGCCTTTTTCCCTGCGATATCCGTTGGTGGATGGCCAGGGCAACTTCGGGTCGGTCGACGGCGATCCTCCGGCAGCGATGCGCTACACCGAATGCCGCATGGCACGCATCGCGGGTGAATTGCTGGCCGATATCGATATGGAGACGGTGGACTTTGTTCCGAATTATGACGAGTCCACACAAGAGCCATCTGTGTTGCCGACGCGGATTCCAAATCTGATTATCAATGGGTCGAGCGGCATTGCGGTGGGAATGGCCACGAATATTCCGCCGCACAATCTGACTGAGATCGTGAATGCCACGATCGAGCTGGTAAAAAACCCGAGCGCCGGCCTGGCGGAAGTGCTGAAGCACGTGCATGGGCCGGACTTTCCGACGGGCGCCTATCTTTACGGCAAGGGCGGTATTGTGCAGGCCTACAAAACGGGCCGCGGCCGTTTCATGATGCGGGCGAAGGTGGCCAACGAGAACCTGACGAAAGACAAACAGGCGATCATCGTCACCGAGATCCCCTACCAGGTAAACAAATCGAAGCTCATCGAACGCATTGCCGAGCTGGTGAACGAGAAGACGATTGACGATATCGGCGATGTGCGTGACGAGAGCGATCGCGACGGCATGCGTATCGTGATCGAGTTAAAGCGCGGCGCCCAGCCGGAGATCATTCTGAACCAGCTGTATAAGCACACGCAGATGCAGGAGAGCTTCTCGATGATCTTCCTGGCCGTGCTGAACGGCCAGCCGAAGGAGATGGGGCTCGATGAGGCGATCAAGTGCTTCATCAATCACCGCATCGATGTGGTGCAGCGTCGCACCGTCTACCTGCTGCGCAAGGCGCGCGAGCGCGAACACATTCTGGAAGGCTACAAGATTGCGCTCGACAATCTCGACACGGTGATCCGCATCATTCGGGCGTCGGGATCGCGTGTTGAGGCTCGCGAGAACCTGTATGCCTGGGGCAAGGGAAATGAGATCGTGGTCAGTCTGGACCGCGAACGCCTGCCGCACGAAGAGCGCGGACTCACACTCAGGCAGGTAGATGCCATTCTTGAACTCCAGCTCTACCGGCTGACGCAGCTTTCGGTGGATGAAATTCTGAACGAGTTGAAACAGAAGCGCGAAGAGATCGCCGAGTATGAATCGATCCTGTCCAGCGAAAAGAAACTGCGCGCGGTGATCGTGAAGGAGTTGCAGGAGGTTCGCGACCGCTACGGCGATGAACGCCGCACGCAGATCATTGATGAGTCTGCCGAGATTCAGCTTGAGGACCTGATTGCGGACGAGCAGGTGGCAGTGACGGTGAGCCACCAGGGATACCTGAAACGGACGCCGATCTCGATCTACCGCCAGCAACGGCGCGGAGGAACGGGGCGCACGGGGATGAAGACGCGCGAAGAGGATTTTGTTTCGCAGCTGATCATCGACTCGACGCACGCCTACCTGCTGTGCTTTACCAACACCGGGCGCGTGTACTGGCTGAAGGTCTACGAGATTCCTGATGTGGGAGCTGCCGGAAAGGGCAAGAGCATCCAAAGTTTGCTCAGCCTCCAGTCGGGCGAGAACGTGCGGACCATTCTGCCTGTGCGCGATCTTGAGGAAGAAGGCAAGTTCATCTTTTTCGCTACGCGCAACGGTACCGTGAAGAAGACACCGCTCAAAGACTTCTCGAACGTGATGTCGCGCGGCATTATTGCCATCAACCTGGATTCGGACGACGACCTGGTGACTGCGGGTCTGACCAATGGCAAGCAGACCATCTTTATCGCGACGCGCGAAGGCATGGCCATCCGGTTCCAGGAGGAATACGACCCTGAACGCAACGGGATTGGATTGCGCCCGATGGGCCGCAACGCTGCCGGCAACAAAGGGATTTCGCTAAAGAAGGGTGACTACGTAATCGGTGCGGCAATCACCGATTCGGACGAAACCCGCGACAAGGAGCGGGATGCGTGCGCCAAGGGCCGCAATCTTACCGACAAGCTCAATTCACTGCGCAAGGTTTACACGGGCGCGAAGGATGCTCTGCAGAAGGCGCGCGAGGAGCGGCGGAACGGCGATCTGGAAGATGAGAAATTGAAGGCGAAGGAAAAGAAGGCTGAGAAGGCGGTCGACGATGCCTGGGCGGAGCTGAAGGATCTCGACGAGAAACTCTGCGTCACCCAATTCCGCATTCTTACGGTGACTGAGAACGGATTTGGCAAACGCACCGATGTGGATGAGTACAGGCTGACGGCGCGCGGTGCACAGGGTGTGACCAATCTGAAGGCTACCCCCAAAGTCGGCAAGACCGCTTCAATTCTGCTGGTTAATGAGACCTCAGAGTTGGTGGTCATCAGCCAGTGGGGCAAGATCATTCGCATCGACACCAACACGGTTCGTTCCGCCGGACGCAATACGCAAGGCGTTCGCCTGCTGAATCTCGAAGCCGACGACAAGGTGGCTGCAGCGGTGATCATTCCGCCGGAGGAATTGAACGGCAAGGACGAGGAACAGGGAACGCTGCTGCAGTGAGGGCTGGGGTCAGGGACGAGCGACGGGTAAGTCCGTCGCTCGAATCTACATCCCTCACATTCATGCGATCAGTGGTCACTGTTGCTCTTTGTTCGCCCGAGACTTGCGTTATCAGACAAAGTTGAACCCCTTCAGGCACTCGAAATTATCGTTTGTGCGTCTTACACTAGTGATGCTCTCGGTTTTCCGCGCGCTTCCTATGTTGCGGATTGCAGTTTTCGTTCTCTTGTTGACCGCGCTCGTTGGGGTGCCCGCTAGAGCTGTGTCTCATCGCACAACTGTTCATAAGCATTCGCTCAGGGGGCGCACGGCGCGTGCCGGGGTTCATCACGCATCGCCTCGCAAGACGGCGCATGCATCGCGGAGCGTTGCGGCGCGGAGCACGGCGCGACGTCCGCGAACCTACACGACCAGTCATAACCGGCGTTCAACGTACGGGCGGAGGACGGTGGCGTATCACCGCATTCACCCGCGGATCATGGCTGAGCCACGAGTTGTGTCGGCAGTGGCAAGGCCGGGGGCCCAAATCGCAGCGCGCGAGGAGCCCGCGACGGCAACCAGCGTGTTTACCGAAGACAGCGAGACTGCGGCTGCGCGGTCGGGAACGGCACCGCCTACCTTGACCCAGCCTGGCGCCACAGCTGATTCGGCAGACTCACTGAAGTCGGCGGCCGAGCCCGCTGGAAGTGATGCCGGCGAACAGTCAACTCCGACCGAGGCGGCGGTTGCACCCGCGGTAAAGGCTGTTGATCACTCCATCGCGACGGAGACTTCAGCCCTCTCATTGCATTCGGTCAGGATTGTTCCCATGGCGCCGCTGCGTGGATCGCTGGAGTCGCTGGAGCGCCAGAACGCGAAGACGCAGGATGATGGACTGGAGCGGATCCTCGATGACAACGACCTGAACGATCGCATTCAGCGCGGCATGCTGGTGCCCGTTCCGGTTTCGGCGGCGCTGAACGTGAACACCGACCTGCCCGAAAATCGGCGTTATTGCCGTCCCTGGACCGCGACTTTTTTGACCGACCTGGCGCGCGCGCATGAATCGATGTTCCATCACCCGCTGGAAGTGAGTTCCGCGGTAAGGACGGTGGCGTATCAGAAGCGGTTGATGGAGATCAACGGCAACGCCGCGCAGGCCGAGGGGGACATTGCCAGCCCGCACCTGACAGGCGCCACCATTGACATTGCCAAGCAGGGACTGACGCGCCGCGAGCTCTACTGGATGCGAAACAGGCTGAATGCGCTGCAGGACCAGGGCAAGATCGACGTGGAGGAGGAGTTCCACCAGAGCTGCTTCCACATCACGGTATATAAAAGCTACGTGGGCGCCGGGCCTCTACACAAGCCGCATCACCGCGTGGTTGCGCCTGCAGGGCCAACGGCGGAACCGGTTGTCGCTTCGCAACCGGCTTCAGGCGGCCTCTGAAGCTCTGGCCCGAGTTCTGGAACCTGAAATTGATCCCATCCCCCGGCCTCTCAGGGTACAATCGCGTGCGAACGGAAAAAGTCGTTCCGATGCGCTCGATGGGGAATACTGTTCCCGACGCGCAATCGCGAAATAAGCTGCCGATTCAAGGGGCTGCGCGGCCATTGATCATAAACGGCATTCTTGAGAGGGACACATGAGCAATCCTGAACTTCAGGCATCGGCCGAAACTTCGACCGGGCTTACCCAGATGCAGCGAGTCACGAGTATCTTCAGCGCGCCGTCGAAGACGTTCGAGGACATCAAGCGCGGCAACAAGAGCTGGTGGATGCCGTTTCTGATCCTGGCGGTTGTGGGATACATTCTGTTCGCGGCCGTCACAACGAAGATTGGCATGCAGCAGGTGGTGGATAACCAGATCCACATGAATCCAGCGCAGGAAGAGAAACTGGCCCAGGCGCCGCCTGAACAGAGGGCGATGGCGTCGAAGATTTCTCTTTACATCACAGAGGGTGTGTTTATTGCGAACCCGCTTGTGCTTTTGATCATCGTGGCTGTCGGATCGCTCGGCTTGTGGGGCACGATCAATTTCGTGTTCGGGGGCAAAGCGACTTACGGTGGCATCTTCTCCATGTGGATGTACGCGAGCCTGCCGGGCATCGTCAAAGTGCTGTTGGGGACGATTGTCATTTTTGCGGGCACTGCACCTGAATCATTCAATATCAAGAACTATGCGCCGACGAATGTCGGGGCATTCCTGAATCCCATGGACACGAATAAGGCGCTTTATGCGCTGGCGACATCGCTGGACGTGATCACGATCTGGACGCTGATAGTGGCGGGGATTGGAACTTCGATCGTGGCCGGGGTGAAGCGGTCGTCCGGTTACATCGCGGTATTCGGGTGGTGGGCCATCTTTGTGATCATCGGCGTGGTCTGGAACGCCGTGATGGGATAGAGCGGAGCACGGAGGCAAAACGAAACGGCGCGCATCGCCAAGGATGTGCGCCGTTCTTGTTTTGCTGCGAAAGCGGAGTCGCGCCTACTCGCTCCAGCGCCGCATGATCAGCGAGGCGTTGATGCCTCCGAAGCCGAAGGAATTGGACAGTGCCACCTCGAAGCTGTGCGGGACGGCCTTATTCGGGACATAGTCCAAACGGCACTCGGGATCGGGACTGTCGAGATTCGTTGTTGGCGGCAGGATCTGGTGCTGAAGGGCGAGCACCGTAATGCCGGCTTCGAGTCCGCCCGCGCCGCCCAGCAGGTGCCCGGTCATTGATTTTGTTCCGCTGACCTTGAGCGTGTGGCTGAGCGCGTGTTCACCGAAGACGGCCTCGATGGCCTGCGACTCGTTGCCGTCTCCGGCGGGCGTGGAGGTAGCGTGAGCATTCACGTAGCCTACTTCTTCCGGCTTAATGCCCGCGTCTTTCAGCGCGGCTCGCATACTACGCTGGGCTCCGGCACCCTCGGGGGCGAGCGAGGTCATGTGGTGCGCATCTGCGCTCATGCCATAGCCGATGACTTCGGCGAGGATGTTGGCTCCTCGCTTTTTTGCGAACTCGAGTTCTTCGAGGATGACGATGCCAGCGCCTTCGCCGATGACAAAGCCGTCGCGATCCTTGTCGAATGGGCGACTGGCGCGGGTGGGATCGTCATTGCGTGTGGAGAGCGCGCGCATTGCAGCGAAACCGCCGACGGAGAGAGGTGTGACAGCGGCTTCGGATCCGCCGGCGATCATCGCGTCGGCGTCGCCATGGAGGATCATGCGCACTGAATCGCCAATGGAATTTGCGGAGGTGGCGCAGGCGGTCGCAGTGGCCGAGATGGGCCCTTTCGCTCCGTAGCGAATGCTGAGCTGGCCCGCTGCCATGTTGACGATGGCCGCGGGAATGAAGAAGGGCGAGATCTTGCGCGGGCCTGACTGGATGAGGTTGGCGTGCTCGCGCTCGATGATCTCGAATCCGCCGATGCCGGAGCCGATGAAGACACCGACGCGATCAGCGATGTCGTCTGTGATTTTCAGTCCTGCCTGGGTAATTGCTTCCTGGGTTGCGGCAAAGGCAAAGTGAATGAAGCGCCCCATCTTGCGGGCTTCTTTTTTGTCGACAAAGTTGAGAGGGTCGAAGTTTTTGACCTCGGCTGCAAAGGTGACGGGAAATCCAGAGGTGTCGAAGCCCTGAATCGGGGCCATGCCGCTGGCCCCGGCGAGCAACTGCCGCCATACTTCCGGAGCGGTGTTGCCCACACCGCACACCAGCCCGAGGCCGGTGATCACGACTCGTCGATTCACCAGTTACTTGCCTTTCGCGGTCTTTTCGTTCTTCTCGATGTACTCGATCGCATCCTTGACGGTCTTGATCTTCTCGGCGTCTTCGTCGGGAATCTCGAGATCGAATGCCTCCTCGAATTGCATCACGAGCTCGACCACGTCCAGTGAATCCGCGCCCAAATCCTCCTGAAAGCTGGCGCCGGGTGTCACCTCAGCCTCGTCCACCTGCAGCTGCTCGACGATGATCTGCTTCACTTTTTCTTCAACAGCCATGCGTGATTCTCCTCATTTTTCAGAACTTCGGATCGACTCGGGGCCAGTCTGCGTGCTCCGTAAGCCTACAATACCGGCCCGCAGCCATGAAACAACTCGCCGCGCCCACAGGATGCGCATGCCCCGAAATTCCAAGTCTACCGGGCAGGTGGGGGTGTGTAAAGCGAGCGCGGAGGAAAACAAATCACGCATCTTGCGGAAGATACGGGTCAGTTGTGATGGAGTGTACGCAGCGGCGTGATGGCGGAGTTTCGGACGGTCTTTACACAACAAGAAGGCGTACATTAGGCGAAGAGGAAATCGAGCCATGATGCAGGCTGTGATTGCTGTCGTCGCCGTGGTTGTGGGTCTGTTGTTGGGAATCTGGATTCGGTCGAGCGCGGCGCGATCGGAGAAGGCGTCGCTGGAAAAACAATTGGCGAAGGCCCAGGAGGAGTCTGCCGCACGGGCCGGGTCGGAACAGGTGGCTGTGGAGCGGGAGAGAGCGATCGAGCGGATGACGGCAGAGCGAGACCAGGCCCGGACGGTTCTCGAGGCCGCAGGCCAATTCTCGATGGGGCAGGCGGCGCGCATCAGCCAACTCGAAGCGGAACTCATTCACGAGCGGAAGAACCTGTCGGAAAAGATCGAGCTGCTGGAGAGCGCGAAGAAGACGCTTGCAGACCAGTTCCAGACGTTGGCTGCGGATATCCTCGATCAGAAGTCGAAGAAATTCTCTGAAGGCAGCCAGGTGGAGATCGGAAATCTGCTGAGTCCTCTTAAAACGCAGATCGAGGATTTCCGCAAAAAGGTGGAAGAAGCGCAGATTGATTCGAAAACGGGTGTCGCGACATTGCAGGCGCTGGTTGGGAACTTGAACACGATGAACCAGCAGTTGTCAGAGGACGCGCGGAACCTGACGACGGCATTGCGCGGCTCAGCAAAGACACAGGGCGACTGGGGCGAATTCATTTTGCGCGATCTGCTGGATAAGGCGGGACTGCGCGAAGGCGAGGAGTACAGTTTCCAGCAGTCTTTCACGGGCATGGAGGGCGAGAACGGCGAGCGCAGCCGCTCAGTGCGTACCGACGTGATCGTGTTTCTGCCCGGCGGCCGCAACCTGGTCATCGACTCCAAGGTTTCTCTTACCGCGTATACCGAGTGGGCGAGCGCCGAAACAGACGAGGCGCGGAAGAGCGCACTGAAACAGCATCTCGGCAGTGTACGAGGCCACATCTCAAGTTTGGCCAAAGCCGGCTACCATCGGCTGCCGGAGGTGGAGGCGCCGGACTTCGTGGTGATGTTCGTTCCGGTTGAGCCGGCTTTGCTGATGGCCCTTCAGAGTGATGCAGATTTGTGGGCAGATGCGTACCACCAGGGCATTTTGCTGGTGGGACCGACGACGCTGCTCTACGTGATTCGCATCGTGAATGTGCTGTGGCAGCAGGAGCGGCAAGCGCGCAACGTGAAGGATGTGATGAATCGGGGCGCGCTGCTCTATGAGAAGTTTGTGGGTTTCGTTACTGACATGGAAATGATCGGCGATGCCATCCGCAGGGCCGATCAGAATTATGCGAGCGCATGGAGGAAGCTGGTAGAGGGTTCCGGCAATCTCGTGGGCCAGGTGCAAAAGCTAAAAGACCTTGGCATTCGCACCAATAAATCCATTCCGAAGAAGATTCTCGATAGTGCTGCGGTGGACCAGGAAGAGCTGGCACTGGCGGCGGAAGCGGAAGAGAGCGCGCCGGAATCGGTCAAGTAGCCGGGAGGCAGCGCGTCGACCCGCTACACGACGTCGAGCGCGACACGATCCCAGTGCGCGCAGTTGGCAGCGGCCTCGTAGGTGGTCTGAAGAAATGAGAGGAGCGCCGCATCCGGGTCACGGGACGTACGCATGGCCTCATAGGGCATCACGAACTCACCCAAGTTTTTGTCAAATGCGGCGAAATCCGGTTCGATGGGGTACTCGGCATAGTTGGTCGGCTCGGGGTATGCATAGCTGTAGAACATCGGCTCAACGCCGGGCGCACCCGGCCAGAAACCGCAGCTGCTGACCTCGTGGGAGTATGCGTCGCGGGTAATGCGATCGGCCAAACCGGGCATGCTGGGATGTGCAGGCGCGGTCCGGCCCGAAAAACGCGTGCAGGCGAGGTCCATCGCGCCCCAGAAGAGGTGTACCGGGCTGACCTTTCCACGGAAGCGTGCGCGAAAGACGTTGAAGACGCGGTTCGTCTGGAGCAGGATTCGCCAGAAGCGCTGTGCATATTCCGCGTTGTAAGGCCGCTGTGCCCTGTCCAGATCAAACCGAATCGGCCTGGATAGTTCCTGCGGCATCGGCCAGATGTGCACGGGCGCACCGACGTTCTCCAACTCGGACATCAGGCGATCAAAAAATGTGGCGATTGCCATGGGTCGGAGCGGAATCTGGCGGCGCCGGCCGGCTCCCGCCTCGATGACGAGAGCGTGATCGAGAAAATCGAAGTCGATCTGCACGATCAGGTTTCCATAGGCCATGGGAGAAGTGGTGATCCCGCGAACCGTGGGATAGAGGGTGACATTCCAGCAATGATTGGTTGGCGGAGTCAGCGCGAGGCGCACTTTGCCCACGATCTGCATCCAGAGCTGTAATGCGGCGCAGGTGTCGCTCCACTCGCTCTGCGGCAGGGCAGGCCAGATCTCGGGAAGGCGAGGAGCGGCATTGAGTTGGCTCAACATTGTGTTCTCACAGCGACCGATTCCAGATTAGTCCCACGGATTGGGGGAAATGACTAAACCCGCTTTTCGTTTTTCCTGTCCAACTCCGCGAAAGCGTCGCGCATGCGCTTCCAGGTGATGGGTAACTCTTCGGGCAGAAGTCGTGTCTCGGCCACTGTGGTCATGAAGTTGGTATCGCCGGTCCAGCGGGGGAGGGCATGCAGGTGCAGGTGTCCGGCGACTCCGGCGCCGGCCGCGCGGCCCAGGTTCATGCCGAAGTTGAGGCCGTGCGGCGTGTAGAGCCGTTCCAGCGCCTGCTCGGTCTTTTGTGCCAGTTCCACGAGTTCATGCGCGGTTTCAAGGGGTAGCGCGGCGAGGCGGTCGAGGTGCGCGAAAGGGAGCACCATCACGTGGCCCGAGGTGTAGGGATAGGCATTGAGGCAGACGAAGCACTGCTTGCCGCGTAGAACCAGTCCGCCGGCGAGTTCGGCTTCGTCGCGGTTCATCCCGTTCGCAATGGCGTGGTCGACAGATGCGATCAGGTTGCAGAAAACGCATCCGGTATCGCCCTTCCAGGCCGAGAGGGTGGCAGGGACGCCGGGGCGCGGAGCGCCGTCTGCGGTCGTGATGTACGAGAATCGCCAGGGAGTCCAGAGAAGATCCATGCACGGAGGCCGTTGGGAACCAGTATAGTGGCGTGCGCGGGGGCCGAAGCGAGGGGGAGGAACCGAAAGCCGGCTTTGGGGCTCGCCCGGGTGGGGAACTGAGGATCCCGGGGGAATTGTCAACCGTGCGCGCGTGAATTTTTGGTGGCGATTTCGATCACGATTCCGGCCGGGCAACCCATTGGATTGACGCTGGAAAGAAGACGTTGCTACACTCAAAGCGTAGCTCCCTGCGCGGATTCCAGCAGCGAGCTGCGGCCGCCCTCCCGCCAGCCGTTGCGCGCCTGGTGTTTCCCACGGAGACGAGTCGCTCTTTGCGCCAGCTTGCTGGCCGGGATGACTGTCCCTGCGAGAACCAGTCGAAGTAGATGGCAGGCCAAGCAGGCCTAGGCAAATTTTGCTGAATGACCGCTGCAGCGGATAGCAAAAGATGCCGCCCTCGCGACAGCGCCCAGCTAGTCGCGCGGGACTGAATCCCGGAGCAGCAGTGATGGCAAACGTCCTCAATCCCGAACCCGAGAGCATAACCCTGAACACCGAATTGGAAACTCCAACACTTGACCCTGCGACGGAGCTTGAGCAGCCGTTGCACGAATCCACGTCCAACCCCGAGATCTCTGAAAAACACGAAACCTTCGCGATGGACGCCGATGTCACAAACCAACCTGCAGAGCAGCCAGAACCGGTGGCGCAGACCCCGGAAGGCACGACTGCTGCAGTTCCGGCTGCCGAATCGCCTGCCGCGAAAGCGGCTCCTGAGAGACAGGCCGAGCACGCACCCGAATCCCTTGAAGATTTTTCCGCAGCTCTGGAAGCCTTTGAGCGCGAGCAGGCCGCAGAGGCGGCCGCAGTTGAGGCCTACGGCGACAAGGTTGTCACCGGTACGGTCATCAAGCAGACGGAGAAACACCTGGTCATCGATGTGGGCCTGAAGTCGGAAGGACTGGTGCCGCTGGAGCAGGTGGTGGATCACACCGGCGCCGCGAAGTTCCAGCCCGGCGAGACCATCGACGTCGTCATCGAGCGCGAAGAGCCCGAGGGCGGCTACCTGGTCAGCTACGAGAAGGCGCAGCGGCTGCGTGTGTGGGACAGCATTGAAAAGGCCGCGAACGACAAGACGCCGGTGCTTGGCACGGTGGTAAGCCGCGTAAAGGGCGGGCTCACGGTCGACATTGGCATGAAGGCATTTTTACCGGGCTCGCAGCTTGAGATTCGCCCGGTGCGCAATCTGGATGGCTATCTCGGCCAGCAGATTGAAGTCCGCGTGATCAAGCTAAACAAGAAGCGCGGCAACGTGGTGGTGAGCCGCAAAGAGATTCTCGAGGAAGAGCAGACGGCGAAACGCTCGCAGACTCTCGAGCATCTGGGCGAAGGCGCGGTGCTGACCGGCACGGTGAAGAACCTGACCGACTACGGCGCGTTCGTCGATCTCGGCGGAATTGACGGTCTGCTGCATATCACCGATATGAGCTGGGGCCGGCTGACCCATCCGCGGGACCTGGTAAATGTCGGCGATGAGATCCAGGTGAAAGTGCTGAAGTTCGACAAGGAGAAGCAGCGGGTTTCACTCGGATTCAAGCAGCTGACTCCCGACCCATGGCTGGACGCCGCGGAGCGGTACCCGGTGGGCGCGCGGGTTCATGGCCGCGTGCTTTCGGTGACCGACTACGGCGCGTTTGTCGAGCTGGAGCAGGGCATCGAGGGGCTGGTTCACCTGTCGGAGATGACCTGGTCGAAACGGCTGAAGCACCCATCGAAGCTGGTGAAGCCGGGCGACGAGGTGGATACCGTGGTCCTGAGCGTAAATCCGGCAGATCGCCGCATCTCCCTGGGCATGAAGCAGCTCCTGGAGAACCCATGGGAGAACCTGACCGAGCGCTATCCGATGGGAACGATCGTCGAAGGCCGCGTGAGGAATCTCACCGATTTTGGCGCGTTCATCGAAATCGAGGATGGTATTGACGGGCTGGTACATGTCTCGAACCTGAGCTGGACCAAGCGCGTGAAGCATCCCTCCGAAGTGGTGAAGAAGGGCGAGAAGGTGAAGGCCGTGGTGCTTGGCATCGAGCCGGCAAACCGGCGTCTTTCGCTGGGCATCAAGCAGCTGCAGCCCGATGTCTGGGAGAGCTTCTTTGCGTCGCATCGCGTGGGCGATGTGGTGCACGGAAAGGTTCTGCGGACGGCGCAATTCGGCGCTTTCGTCGAGATTGCGGAGGGCGTCGAGGGCCTCTGCCACAATTCCGAAGCAGTGGGAGACGATGGCGTGCCGGTGAAGCTCGAGCAGGGCATGGAGCACGACTTCAAGATCATCAAGATCAACGTGGAAGAGAAAAAGGTAGGACTCAGCCTGCGCTCGATTGGCCACGAAGCCAGCCGCGCGACGGTGGAGCACTACAAGGAGGGCGCGCACAAACAGCCGGTCTCCAGCTCGACCACGACGCTTGGCGATTTGATTCACTGGCGGAAGAACGAGCGGTAAGAGGGCAGTAATGAGCTGTCCGTGATCCGTTGTAGGGACTTGAAACGGCCACCTGAAAGGGTGGCCGTTCTGTTTGGGCCCAGCTTATGCCGCTTTGCTCTTTTTTCCGCGGGAGATGCGCTCCACGCGGCGCGCATTGCGACGGATGTTCTGCATCTTCTTCTTGGCTTTCTTCTGGTCTTCCGTCACTTTGCTACCGAAGATCTGATGAGCTCGGCCGCCCTGCTCGTACTGGAAGTAGCCGCCGGGCCGCACGCCGAAGGCGGCGAGCTTGAGGTTCAGGTAATTTGTGTTTCCAGTTCCGCCGGACAGGCCGAAGTACTTCTTGCCGACAAAGTTCGATACGACAACGTTATCGATGGAATATATATCGCCTTGCGTGGGGTCGCAGACTTCGAGGTCGTAGTAGACGGTTCCGGATTTACCTTTGGGGGCGGGCCCTGTCACAGTCATCGCGGCATCGGGGTCACCGAGCAATTCCAGGACTTCGTGCGAAAGCGTGCAGGTCCACACCTCCTTGTATCTCTCGCAGATGTCGAGATAGACAAATCCATAAGGGATCTTTGCATTGTTTGCGGAATGGTAGCCATAGGCGCCGGATACTCCGGTGGTGGGGTCGTCGGATGAATCACCGAGATAGATGATCGCGTCCGCGTCCTTCTGGACCGGCGCCTTTTTTCCATTGAGCGGAAGAGCGATAGGCTTCAGGGTCGCGCTGATGCTCCACTCTGGTTCGAAATGCTGCGCGACCTGCTTGCCGATGGCGGCGACAGCAGCATCGAAATCGGCAGACGCCACTTGGGTGGTCACATTGGCGATGGTCAGTTTCATGGTTCTCTCCCCGGGGGATGGTGGAGTGTAGCACGGAGTGAATCGACCCGAATTGGAATAATTTTCGAGCAAAGTTATGCCAAGTTACTCAGTTACTATGTTCGAAATATAAGTCGTAACTCGGCGAAGCCGCGGGTGGGTTTATGAGAGCGACGCAGTCACTGGACGGTCGAAAAGCGCAGATCGTCACATCCGGTCCTGATCGGATGCAGGCGGCCTATACTCGGCGATAGTTGGGATGAAAACGGATGCCGCATAATTTTGGCCCCATGCCGCCGAAACGATGATGCAGGCAGGACGTCTCACTGGGAACGAGGTGTAGCGATGGAACAGCTGATCCAGGATCTGCGGTATGGTGCGAGATCGCTCGTGAAGTCGCGGCGCTTTACGGTGGCAGCAGTGCTTACGCTCGCGCTCGGGATCGGCGCGAATACGGCGATGTTCAGTGTGAGCCGGGCTGTGCTTCTGAAGCCGTGGCCGTTCGCCGATCCAGAACGCCTTGCCCTGGTGACGCAAAAGCAGGCAAACGGGAACGGCAATCTGTTTTCGACGCAGGATTTTCTTGATTGGAAGCAACAGGGCGGATTGCTTTCGCACATGGGCGCTCAGATTTCGTGGCAATTCAACCTGAGCAACTCGGGCGCGCCGCCGGAGCGAGTGGCGGGAGCGAAGATCTCAGCTGATTTTCTTCCGGTGCTGGGTGTGCAGCCGTTGCTTGGGCGTGTTTTTTCAGCGCAGGAGGATCTTCCAGGAGCGGGTAACTTTGTTGTGTTGAGCGCGGCGATCTGGAAGACACGCTACGACGCCGATCGCGGGATTGTCGGCAAGCCGATTCAACTGGATGGAGCGCCGTACACCGTGATCGGAGTGATGCCGGAAGGATTCAACGGCTTTGATGGAAAGGAGCTGCTGTGGTCGCCAGTGCAACTGCAACGAGCCGGGGGAATCGGTGGTTCTCCTAATGTGCATTGGATCACCGGCTATATCCGATTGCCGGATGGGGTGAGCCTGATCCAGGCACGCGGCGAACTGGACTCGATTGCGGCGCGGCTGCACAAAGAAAATGCGAGTAGCGATGCGGGTTTTGGAGTGTTTCTCCAGACCATTCAGGATGCTTTTACGAGCGGCGTGCGGCCGGCGCTGCTGATGCTGATGGGATGTGTGGGTTTTGTCCTGCTGATTGCGTGCGCCAATGTCGCGAACCTGCTGCTCGCGCGCGGCGCGGCGCGGACCACTGAAATTGCCGTACGGACGGCGCTGGGGGCTTCGCCGGTGCGCGTGGTTCGACAACTGCTGACAGAAAGCTTGGTGCTTGCGGGGATTGGAGACGTTACGGGGATTGTCGTGGCGGTCGTGCTGCTTCGTGGCGTGCTGGCACTGCATCCGCCGGCGGTGCCTCGCATTGAGCAGACCGGGATCGATGCAACGGTGTTGGGATATTCGCTGCTCGTGTCTCTCGCAGTCGGAGTCCTGTTCGGCATTGTGCCTGCGATTGAGGCTGCGCGCATCAACGTGAATGATGGGTTGCGCGAGCGCGCGAGTTCGGGGACACGCGGATTCGGGCGTAATCGCTCGGCGCTGGTGATGGGCGAAACAGCTCTCGCGTGCATGCTCCTGATCGGTACTGGACTTGCTCTTAAGAGCTTGTGGTCATTGCGCAACGTGGACCTCGGCTTTGTGGCGGAACATGTGCTGACGTTCAGGATTGCGGCGCCGGCGCAACTGACTGGCCCGGAGATGAGCGATTTTTATCGGCAGGTCTTGGAGCGCGTGCGGGCCGTGCCAGGAGTGCAATCAGCAGCGGTGGCTCGCAATCTGCCGCTGAGCGGGGCCGATCCATCGATGCCGATACTGACGGAAGGGAAGGCGCCAACTCCGACGCAGGGCGAAATTGTGACCCGGTTCAGGGCGGTGGGTGACGATTACTTCAGCACGCTCAAGATCCCGCTGGTGCAGGGGCGCGCGTTTGACGAGCATGACACTGCGAGCGCGCCAGCCGTTGCGATTGTGAGTGAAAGCCTGGCCCGGAAGTATTGGCCGGGTGAGAGCGCCGTGGGGAAGCGTATCAAGCCCAATTTTGCCGGGAGTTCGTGGTGCACCGTGGTCGGCGTCGCCGCCGATGTGCGGCATTGGGGCGCGGATGTGGTGATCGAGCCGACCGCGTATTATCCCTACACCCAGGTGCCTGACTCGATGCGGGCACTGATCGAGGTAAATATGGGGATTGCTGTGCGGTCTTCATTGGGGGAAACGGAGCTGGAACGTTCGATCAGCGCGGCGGTCGCGAGAGTGCACCAGGATCTGCCGATTTATGACGTAAAGACGATGAATTCGATGGTGTCGGATATCGATTCGCTGCGGAACTTCGACCTGGCGCTGCTCGGAGTGTTTTCACTCCTCGCGCTGTCGCTGGCGGCAGTTGGTGTGTATGCGGTAATGGCGTATTCCGTATCGCAGCGGACGCGGGAGATTGGCATCCGGATCGCATTGGGAGCTGATGCTCGCGATGTGCTGCGGCTGATTCTGCGGCAGGGCGCAAAGCTTTCCATTGGCGGATCGATCGCGGGCGTGGCGGGCGCGTTCCTGTTGCGCAAAATTATGGCCAGCGTGCTTTACGGATTGAGCAACAACGATCCCGTGACTTTATTGGCCGTGCCCTGCGTCATGGTGATGGTGGTTTTGGTGGCCTGCTGGCTGCCCGCTCGGCGGGCGACAAAGATCGACCCGATGGTCGCTCTGCGTTATGAGTAGCGGCGCGATTGGACCTGCGACGGCCAGGTGGTCTTGCTTTCTACTCTTCGTCTTGCCAGCACGAGGGCTATAGCCAGCGCGGTGAGCACGCATAAGAGCGCGAAAAGGAAGGCGCTGGGATAGCCGTATTCACCGATGACAGCGCCTGCAGTGGGGCCGACGAGGAAGAAGGAGACATCGGCAAAGACCGTGTAAACACTGAGAGCGGTCCCACGGCTGCGTTCGGGCACGCGCTTGACCGCCTCGACACCGAGGGCCGGGAAGACCAGAGAGAATCCGAAACCGGAAAGCGCTGCCCCGGCGAAAGCCATCCAGGGGGAAGCGGAAAGCCAGAGGATCAACACGCCGAAGGATTCGACGATGAGGCAGGTGATGCCGACGCGGAATCCGCCGAAACGGCTGATGGCGTGAATGAACGTAAGACGCGCGGTGATGAATGCGACACCGAAGGCGGTGAGGCAGAGCGCCGCGCCGTTCCAATGGCGACTGGCATAGAACAAGGTGACGAAGGTGGCCAGCACGCTGTATCCAACGCCACCGAGGGCAAGAGCGATTCCATAAGGCGTAACGCGCCCGAGCACATCGCGGAAGGGCAGATGCTCTCCGGGGCTTACGGGCACAGACTTTTTGACACTGGCGATGAAGACACTCGCACCACAGACGACCACTGTGGCGATTCCGAGGGATGCGAGGCCGAAGCTCTGCTCCATGACCACGCCAAGCGGGGCGGCGAAGGCGAGCGCGCTGTAGGTGGCGACGCCATTGAAGGAGATGACGCGAGCGGTCTGATCGTGTCCTGAGGCGGTAATTCCCCAAAGAGTCGCCCCGGTGGAGCCGAGGCTTTCGCCGACTCCCAGCACCATGCGGCTTGCGACGAGAGTGGTCAGGCTAAGCCAAACCGGCGCACGGTGCAATTCTGCCGCGGCGAGGAGCAGGACTCCGCTTAGCGTGCAGGCTCCCATTCCCCAGACAACGGAAGTTTTGGCGCCGGCATGGTCAGAGAGGCGTCCTGCCCAGGGCCGGCTGAGGAAGGTGGCGATGTATTGAACGCTGATGACGAAGCCGGCGAGCGCGGCGCTGTATCCCAGGCGGAGATGGACGTAGGCCGGGAGAATGGCGAGCGGCAGACCGATGGAGAAATAGACGACAAAAGAGAAATAGACGTATCCGGCGATCGCTTGCCAGCGGCCGCCGGCTGCAGAGGCATCTGCGGCGCGCAGTTTAGGTGCTGCCAGAGTTTCCATGCGGTCGGGGGTAACCTGCGGGAAAAGAATCTACTTCCAGTATAACGGACTCTGTTTTTGGCCTGTTTTCGCTGTGCATTTGCGAAGAATCGAAAGTACCGGGAAGATCACTGCGCTGCGGGACGTCCCACTTTGAGCGAGCAGGCCGGTACACTCGAAATGTGGGTGGCTCATTCCATATTGAACACTTTGGCTGCCGCGCAGCGCGGGCGGACGGCGAGGCGATTGCGGACCGCCTGCGTGCAGGCGGGTTGAGGGAAGGCCGGGCAGATGAAGCCGATGTGGTCGTGGTGAATACCTGCAGCGTGACGGCCGAGGCTGATCGGGAAGCGCGCGCTTTCATTCGACGCGCGCATCGGCTCAATCCAACGGCGCGGATTGTCGCCACCGGGTGCTATGCGCAGCGAGCTCCGAAGGAACTTGCAGGGCTCGATGGTGTGGCAGCAGTGGTGGGCAACAGCCATAAGGCATTCGCGCCGGAGATTGCGCTGGGACTTGGCGATCACTGTCGAAGTCAGAGCGCGTTGGTGCCGGTCGCGGCGTTGCTGGCAGGGCACGCGGATGGTGGAGATTGCCCTCAGGGGCTAAAGCCCCTCATTCATGATGAGGCTGTGGATGTACGGGCTGAAGCCCGTACCATTCAAGCTGAAGCCCGTACCATTCAAGCTGTAACCGATACCCTTCACGCCGACGCGCGTGCACGCCGTGGTGAAACCGATTCCCTTCACGCTGAAGCCCAAACCCTTCCCGATGAAGACCGTGCCCTTCAAGCTGAAGCCCGCGCCCTTCACTTTGAGGCGGGTACGCTTGAGACTGGAGCCGGAATCCTTTCGCACGCGCCCTTGATTCTCGTTGACGACCGGTTCGCCCATTCGTTCCTTGAAGAAGCACAGGTCGTGCCGGGATCGCAGACGAGGCCGAATCTGAAGATCCAGGAAGGATGTGGGAATCGATGCACGTTTTGCGTGATTCCGCAGACAAGGGGATCGTCGCGCAGCCTGCTGGCCGACAAGGTGCTGAGCCAGGTGCGCGGATTCATTGACGCGGGCGGAAAGGAGTTGGTGCTTTCCGGCATCAACCTGGGGCGATGGGGGCGCGACGTGAAGGTGCCTAGTTCGGGAGGGCCCACTTCGCTCGCGGCGCTGGTGCACACGATCCTGGAGGAGACGGAACTTCCGCGCGTGCGGTTGAGCTCGATTGAGCCGATGGACTGGGATGGGCGATTGATCGCACTGATGGCGGAGTTTGGTGGAAATCGGCTGGCGCGGCACGCTCATTGTCCGCTGCAGTCGGGATCGGATGCGGTGCTGCGGCGGATGCATCGCCGCTACCGGCCGTGGCACTATGCGGAAAAGGTGACTGGGCTGATCGGAGCGGTCGGCGAAGAATTGACGCTCGGTGCTGACGTGATGGTGGGATTTCCGGGTGAGACGGACCACGAATTCGTAGAGACGGTCGAGTTCATTCGGTCGATGCCGTTCGGTTACCTACACCTGTTTCCGTTTTCGCCGCGGCCGGGCACGCGGGGGTGGGCACTGCACGCTGAAGACCCGGTTCCCTCCGACGTAGTGGAGGAGCGGATGGCGGTTCTGCGATCCCTGGCCGCTGAAAAGAGCAGAGCGCACCGCGAGCGATTTGTGGGCCGCGCGCTCGACGCGATCACGTTGCACACGCCGACAGAAATCGCACGTCTGGGGCGGTCATCCGCGCTGACGGAGAACTTTTTGCCGGTGGAGATCGACGGAGAGTTGCCGGCCAACGAACTTGTGCGGGTATGGGTAAAGAGTCTGAGTGGCGCCGGTGTTCTTGCCGGCAGCGCAGAGGCACCGGCCGACTCGCCCAAACCGGCCTGCGTTGGGGTCTGATCGGCGGGCCGACAACCTCTCCCCAATCCGGCCCAATGCTATACTCAGGGTGCGTTCGTGCCCGCGAGCTGCGATGAATCGTTGCGGCGAGCGGTGAAGCGGGCGACTTTCGGAGGAGCATCATCGCACTCGACAAACGTTCGGCAAAGTCCTTTATTCGCATCAACGACCGTATTCGCGCCCGCGAAGTTCGGGTCATCGACGAAAACGGTGAACAACTTGGGATCCTTGCGCCGTTTGAAGCTCTGCGGATCGCCCGCGAGCGAGGGCTTGATCTGGTAGAGGTTTCGCCGACTGCAGTTCCTCCGGTCTGCCGCATCCAGGACTATGGCCGCTATCTCTACGAGAAGGAAAAGAGCGAGCGCGCCGCCCGCAAGAAGCAGAAGGTCATCACCATCAAGGAAGTCAAGTTCTCGGTCACGGTGGATGAGCACGACTACCAGACCAAAAAGAACCAGGCGGTCAAGTTCCTGCAGAGCGGAGACAAGGTGAAAGCGAGCCTGCGATTCCGCGGCCGGCAGATGGCACACCGCGACCTGGGCTACAACATCATCAACCGCCTGATTCTGGATATTGGCGACGCGGGAACAGTAGAGTTTATGCCGAGGATGGAAGGCACGATTCTGCACGCGATCCTGGCTCCGGGTCGTAAAGATGGAAAGCCCAAGCCGCCACCGCAGCAGCAGACTGGATCGCGCCCGCCGGCGCCGATGCAATAAATCAAATCCAATCGGTTCGGAATCGCGAGGAAAGTTCGTCTAAGGGGTTGAGGTGCGTTCCTTGGAAACGCTTCTTCAGGACCTTCGATTCGCTTTGCGTACGCTGGCACGCAGCCCGGGATTTACCGCGACCGCGATTCTGACACTCGCGCTTGGCATCGGCGCCAACACGGCTGTCTTCAGCGTGGTGGATGGCGTGGTTCTGAAGCCATTGCCTTATCCCGAGCCTGATCGTCTTGTCCTGCTCTGGGAGAGCCGTCCGCACACTCCTCAACTCGATATTTCGATTCCTGATTTTCTTGACTGGGAGAGCGCCAATCGGTCGTTTGCCGGCATGGCGGCGATGGATTGGCGGAGTTACGACCTCACCGGCCCGGGTGCGGCCGCTCATGTCGACGGTATGCAGGTCACGTCGGGATTTTTCAAGACGCTGGGCATCCGGATGGTGGTCGGACGCGATTTTATGGCGGCGGATGACCAGGAGCATGCCGCGCCAACAGTGATCATCAGCGATCGCCTGTGGAGAGACCGCTTCGCGGCGAGCTCTCAGACTGCGGGCAAGGCATTGCTTCTCGATGGAACGGCCTACACTGTTGTTGGCGTTCTTCCGCCAGGCTTCCGCTTCTACACGGATGCCGATGTCTACACGCCGCTTGCGCATGAGGCGCCTCGTCCCTACAGCGATCGAACGATCCATGGATTCATCGGAATCGGGCGCCTGAATCCGGGCGTGACTGTTCCGGAAGCGCGCAGTGAACTGGGTGTGATTCAGGATCATCTCGATCAGCTCTATGCCGCACAGGATCGGAACCTGGGCGTCCGGCTCGAGCCGCTCAAGAAGCAACTAGTAGGCGACGCGCAGTCGACGCTGCTGTTGTTGTTTGGGGCGGTCGGCGTGGTGCTGCTGATTGCGTGCGCCAACATGGCGAATCTGTTGCTGGCGCGGTCGGCGGCGCGCGCGCAGGAGTTCGCCGTACGCTCTGCACTGGGCGCAAAACGCTCGCGACTAATTCGGCAATTACTGACCGAGAGTGCGGTCCTGGCGTTAGCAGGCGGCGTCGTGGGAACGGGAATTGCGAGGCTTTGTTATTCATCGATCGTCGCCAAATTGCCGGTAGGCCTTCCCTTTGAAGGGACGGGTCTCAATCTGCCGATTCTCGGCTTCGTGTTGGCGGCTTCGCTGCTGGTAGGCATTCTGTTTGGGTTTGCCCCGGCGTTGAGCGCAGCCAAGGTGGATTCGCAGGATGCTCTGCGAGCCGGCCGGCGCGGCGCCACGAGGTCCGATTTTCGTGCGCAGGGCGTCCTGGTCGTGGTTCAGGTAGCACTCACGCTGGTGTTGCTGGCGGGTTCGGGCTTGCTGCTACGCACGATTCGCAACTTATGGAACATCAATCCGGGATTCGATCCACATCATGTGATTGCTTTCAAAGTGGGAATTGCTCCGAGGCTTATTGCGTCCCATGGCGCACCGGCGGCATTGGAGGAGGCAGTAGAACGCATTCGGCAGGTGCCGGGAATTGAAGCCGCAGATTTTACCAACATCGTTCCGCTGAACGGAGACGACAACGGGGGGCCTTTCTGGCTTGGGACTACACCTCCGGCTTCGCCCCAGGATGCGCCGCACGCGCTATATTTCTGGACCGGGCCGGACTATCTGAAGACGATGGGGATTCCTCTCTTGCAGGGGCGCTTTTTCACGGCGGCGGATACGTTGAAATCCGAGCCGGTCATCGTGATCGACAGCGCGCTTGCGCGCGCATATTTCCCAGGGATGAGCCCAATCGGGCGCACTATCACTGTGGCGCACTGGGGACCGGCCCGCGTCATCGGAGTGGTTGGGCATGTTCGGCATTATGGGCTCGATGATTCGAGACCCTATAACCCAAGCCAGATCTATATATCGCTCTTTCAATTGAACAATGTGCTCCTGTCGAATTTGGCGGACTACATGATCCTTATCGTCCGAACACCGATTCCGCCCGGCATGGTGATGCCGCAGGTAAAACAGGCGATTGACAGTCTCTCGCCGGATCAGCCGGTCTACAAGGTGCAGACAGCGGAAGAGGTGGTGACGCAATCGATGAGCGCGCGGCGCTTCCCGATGATGCTGCTGGCTGCGTTTGCCGCGCTCGCCCTGTCACTGGCGTGCGTTGGAATCTATGGCGTGCTTGCTTACTCGGTGGCGCGCCGTGTTCGTGAGATCGGGATTCGCATGGCGCTAGGCGCGGAGAAACGCGCAATCCTGTGCCTGATCATCGGCCAGGGACTGCGTATGGTGGCATTGGGACTTTTCATCGGGATCGCGGTGGCCCTCGCGCTTACACGCTTTGTGTCCAGCTTTTCGCACCTGCTTTACGGAGTGGGAACCGCGGATCCGGCAACATTTGTAGCGGTGTCAGGATTGCTCGTTGCGGTGGCGATCGGCGCGTGTTGGATTCCGGCGCGCCGCGCCATGGGCGTAGAGCCGACATCTGCCTTGCGCGCCGAATAGGGGCGTGTATGCTTTCGTCATGCATTTTTCCCCTTCCCGCAGGCTTATCTGTCTGTCCGTTTGCGCGTTGGCCTCAAGCGCGTGTTTGCTGACGGTTTCGGCGCAGCCAACTCCGGCGCTGCATTATCCAACCACTGAAGATCTTCGGCACCTGAAGTCGCTTGGCGCTCCACAACTGTCGCCGGACGGGAAGTATGCACTTTTTACCCTGACGGATTCAACGGCAGACGGCGCGAAGAGCCACTTGTGGATTGTTCCGGTTTCCGGTGCGGAAAAGGCGCGGCAGCTTACGGTGTCACCGACTTCGGATAAGCGCGGCGAGCGCAATAGCGCGTGGGCGCCGGATGGATCTGCGGTTTTCTTTCTTGCCAAGCGCGATGAGCAGACGCAACTGTTTCGACTCGACATGCGCGGCGGGGACGCGTCGCCTTACGACCTGAAGATCATGGCCCCGGTGGATGACTCGAAGAAGAAGGATGCGATTCCGCCGGCGTCTGCGGAAAAGAAAACGGAAGAGAAGCCCGGGGAAAAGCATGCGGACGCTGAAAAGGATAAGAAGCCCGAGCCGATTGCGATCGATGTCGCTGGATATGCGATCTCAACTGACGGCAAGTGGATGGCGATCTGGGCGCACGATCCGCAGACGCCCGGCGAGAAGAAAGCGAAGGATGCAAAGGCGGACGCCTCGTGGGTGAATCACGAGACGCATTTGACGCGTTTGTATCTGGCTGCAATGAAGACGGACGGGTCGATCGATGGTGCTTTGAAGCCGGTGGCTGTGCCTCCGGATGTGCATGGAACGGTGTGGGCCAGGTCGGCTGATACGCTGCTGGTGTTTGGCGAGCCGCCCAATGATGTGTCGGACCTGGGGCCGGCGGGAACGGCATGGCTGGTGGATGCGGCTGCTCCTGACAAGCCGACGAAGCTGGCCGTGCCGGCGACGATTCGCGGCGGCGTTCTGACGCCGGATGCAAGCGAGATCGTTTTCGGCGCGCAGACCCCGGAAGATGCGCCGCCGGGATACGACGAGCTTTTTGCGATGCCGGTAGCGGGCTCGGGAAAGCCGCGCAGCTTGTCGTCGGGATTTGCCGGCCAGATCGCGGCGTTCGATCTGCAGTTCACACAAGACGGAAGTTTGATCGCCGCGGCTGGAATCGGCACGCGGACTGGTTTCGTACGGATTGGTCTTGATGGAAACGCGAAGCCGCAGGATCTTGACCTGGGAGTTCCGATCATCACCGGGCTCAACACGAATCACGATCGCACCGGATGGTTGTGGCTGGCCGATAATGGCGGCGAGCTGGAGAAACTTTGCTATGCGCCGCATCTCGGCGACGCGTGCGCCCCGCTGCCTCTGCCCGAGATGGCGCCGGCGGGGTTGCGTTACGTCGCCCCGCAGGTTGTGACGTGGAAGAGCGGGCCGTTCACGGTGGAGGGGTTGCTCTACATGCCCGAGACGGCTGGAGGAGCCAAGGTTCCGCTGATTGTGGATGTGCATGGCGGGCCGTTTGGCGCGTGGGAGAACCGCAACGATCCATTTGCGGCGTTTCTTGTGGGACATGGATGGGCGGTGCTGCGGCCGAATCCGCGCGGTTCTTCGAACTACGGAGTGAAGTTTGCCGCGGCCAACAAAAATGACCTGGGTGGGGGGGATTACCAGGACGTGATGGCGGGGGTGGATGCAGTGCTGGCGAAGTATCCGCTGGATCCGAATCGCATGGCGTTGATGGGATACAGCTATGGCGGCGAGATGGCGGCCTTTGTCGAAGGCAAGACAGACCGGTTCAAAGCGATCATCAGCGAAGCGCCGGTGATCGACCAGTTTAGCGAGTATGGGACGGAGGGCGGTTCATGGTACGACCGCTGGTACTTCGGCAAGCCGTGGGAACGGCTGGAGGATGCGTGGAGGCAGAGTCCTCTGGCCGGTGCGTCGAAGGCCAAAACTCCGTTCATGCTTATCCAGGGCGAAAGCGACACGACGGACCCGGTGGGACAAAGCGAGGAGATGTATCGCGCCCTGCGGCAGGAGGGAGTTCCGGTGGAGATGGTGACGTATCCGCGGGAAAACCACGGACCGCTGGCTGTGGGTATTTTTGGCAGGCCGTCGCCGGAGCCATGGCACGGATTCGACGCACGGCAGAGGATCGTGGAGTTTCTGGATAAGAATCTTGGGACCACAACGGCTGAGGCGGGCAATAGTGGGGCACAGTAAAACAGCTATCAGCTCTCAGCCGTCAGCTATCAGCTAAAAGCTAAAGGCGAAAAGCGAAAAGCAAAAGAGCTGCGGAAAGACAGCTATCAGCTCTCAGCTGTCAGCCATCAGCTAAAAGCTAAAGGCGAAAAGCTAAAAGCAAAAGAGCTGCGGAAAGACAGCTATCAGCTCTCAGCTGTCAGCCATCAGCTAAAGGCGAAAAGCTAAGAGCAAAAGAGCTGCGGAAAGGCAGTTATCAGCTCTCAGCGATCAGCTAAAAGCTAAAAGCTAAAAGCTACCGAGAGAGGGGTGCCAGCCAAGAGTGGGCGATCCGGGTGGGTGGTAGCGCAAGGGACGGGGGTGGGATATACTGATTCAGGACAATTTAGCGCAAGGGGAGTCCCTGCGCCGTTTCATTCATTTGTCCTCAACGAGAAGAAAATGCCCAAGTTAAAGACCCATTCGGGCGCGAAGAAGCGCTTCAAGAAGACTGGCACCGGGAAGATCACGCGGGGCCAGACGAAGACGCGCCACATCCTTACTTCGAAGGAGCCGAAGACGAAGCGCAAGCTGGGCCGTATCCTGCTTGTTTCGGACGGCGACTACAAGAAGGTCGCGCGCATGATTCCCTACGCCTGACCATTGCGTGGAGCAGCCTTTTTGGTTAGGGGGTTGCGACACAAATGCAATCGGGCCGAAGAAGGCCCCCGCCGGTACGAAATGCGTCCTGACCGGCGAGCGAGACAGGCTTGATAGAGCGAGTGAAGAGGTTCAAGCGCAGCCAGCAAGGTTAGCGCCTCCTGCCTCCAGCCGCGTAACTGACGAACGCAAAACGGAGAAACACCATGCCTCGAGTCAAACGCAGTACCAAACGCAACGACCGCCGCAAGAAGATTCTCGATCGGGCGAGCGGTTACTTCCTTACAAAATCGAAGCTGTACCAGGCAGCGCAGGAGGCCGTGGAACGCGGCCTGAAGTTTGCGTATACCGGCCGCCGCCTGAAGAAGCGGCAATTCCGTTCGCTCTGGATTGTGCGCGTCTCGGCCGCGGCTAAGCAGAACGGCACGAGCTATTCGCAGTTCATCAGCGGCCTGAAGAAGGCCGGCATCGAGCTCGATCGCAAGATCCTGGCTGACATCGCGGTGCACGACGCGGCGGGATTCACCAAGCTGGTGGACCAGGCCAAGGCGGCCCTGGCGAAAAAAGTGGCATAACGACAACACCCGGACTGGTGCGGTCACAAGACGGCCTGGAGCGCGATGCTCCGGGCCGTCGGCGTTTGCGCGCGGCCCGCGAGCGGCCATTTGTGACGATTCCGGAAAATTTTTGGTGCGGAGTTGTGAACCGAACCCCGGCGTGGTCCGTAATGGTGGCATGGCATCCGATTTGCGGTTCGCTCTGCGCCTTATCCTGACTCATCGCTGGTTTTCGGCGGCGGTGGTGGCAACGCTCGCGTTGGGCATCGGTCTCAACACGATGGTCTTCACGCTGGTGAATGCGGTGCTGTTCGAACCGGTGCCCGTGCCGGGAGGCGCGCGGCTGGTGTCGGTGATGGGACGCAGCCTTGCGCAATCGGACCGAACCCTGGCGTTCTCGTATCCCGATTTGCAGGACATTCGCTCGCAGGCCACTTCGTTCGAATCGTTTGAGGGGACGACGGATGAGCAGGGCGTGCTGAGCGAGCCGGGCAATCCGCCGCAGGCTTACCACCTGGAACGCGGAACGGCCGGCATGCTCTCGATGCTGCATGTTGCGCCTGTTTTAGGCCGCGCTTTCCGGTCATCGGATACGCAGGCGGGTGCCGAGCGCGTGGTGGTGATTGCTTACGACGTGTGGAAGGAGCGCTACGCGGGTTCGGCGAGCATTGTTGGCCACGTGGTCCATCTGGACGGGAAGCCCGCGACCATTGTTGGCGTGATGCCGAAGGGATACCGCTTTCCATCGGGCGTTGACCTGTGGATGCCGCTGGCGCCGGATGCAGATGTTGCGAAGCGTGACAACCGGATGCTGCGCGCGTACGGGCTGTTGAAACCCGGCGTGACGATCCGGCAGGCGAGCGTGGAACTGGAAGGCCTTGCACGCCGGCTCGCCCGCCAGTACCCGGCCGACAAGGATTTCGGCACGAGCGTGCTCACGTTCAACCAGCGTTTCAATGGCGGCCCGATTCGCATCATCTTTCTTCTCATGCTGGCGGCGGTGGGATTTGTCCTGCTGATCGCGTGCGCGGATGTGGCCAACATGATGCTGAGCCGGGCGCTGGGACGGCAGCGCGAGATGTCGATCCGAACCGCGCTTGGCGCTTCACGGTGGCGCGTCGTGAGGCAGATGCTGATCGAAAGCCTGGCGCTGAGCGTGCTGGGCGGGGTGCTGGGACTGGGGCTCGCCGCTTTCGGCGTGCACTGGTTCAGTTTGTCGACGAACGAGATTCGGCCTTACTGGATTCAATTCACGATGAACTACCCGGTTTTCGGGTACTTCGCGGGGCTCTGCATTCTGAGCGGACTGCTGTTTGGGATGGCTCCGGCGCTAGATTCCTCGCGGCCGGACCTGATTGAAGTACTCAAGGAGGGATCGCGCAGCGCGGGGAGCCGACGCGGCGGATGGATTTCATCTTCCCTGGTGGTGTTTCAATTTGCGGTCACGCTCGTGCTGCTGACGGGGGCGGGATTCTTTGTGCGCAGCCTGCTGACCAGCATGACGGTCAATCCATTTGTTCCTGCCAGGCAGTTGACGACGGCGCGCATCGATCTTCCGAACGATCGCTACAAAGATGCGGACGCGCGCGAGCGATTCTTCGAGCAGTTGCTTCCGCGGCTGCAGGCGATTCCGGGCGTGAAACACGCGGCGGTGGTTTCGGACGTAGCCGGGATGGGCGCCCCGCGGCAGCAGATCGAACTGGAGCATGCGCCGATTGCGAATCCGGCGCAACGGCCGCTGGTTGCGCTGGTCGCCGAGTCGCCGGGGTATTTCGAAACGATTCACCTGGGGATGCTGGAAGGGCGCGGCTTCAACGCAATTGACGGCAGCGCGCATCATGAAGCGGCGATCGTCACGCGGGAGACCGCGGCACACTTCTGGCCGGGGCAGGACCCGATTGGGAAGCGGTTCCGTCTTTTCGATAATGACAAGGCAACGGAGTGGATCACGGTGGTGGGCGTCTCGTCGGACATGGTGCAGGAGATGGTGGAGAACGATCCGAGGCCGCTGATCTTCGTTCCATACCGCCAGGAGGGCTGGGGCAACGTGGGGTTGATCGTCGAGTCTTCCGGGAATCCAATCCAGGAGATGCGGGCTGCCGCTCAGCAGATCGATCCTGATATGCCGCTGACCGATCCGTTTCGCATGGACGAATTGATCAACCGGCAAGTCTGGTTCCTGAGCCTGTTCGGGAAGATTTTTTCCGGTTTCGCGCTGATTGCGCTGGTGATGGCGTCGGTGGGGATCTATGCGGTGATCGCGCACGCAACGAGCAACCGCACGCAGGAGATTGGAGTGCGGATCGCGCTGGGCGCGAACCTGCGCAACATTCTGGCGCTGGTGATGAAGCGCGGGTTGTGGCAGATCGGCATCGGGCTTGGGATCGGTCTGGCCGCGACGTATCCGCTGGCAAAGGTCATGGGATCCTTGCCGTTCGGGATTGCTCATGCCGGCGTGTCGGTGCCTCTTGCAGTGGCGCTGGTGCTGGCAACGGTCGGGGTGTTTGCCTGCTGGCTGCCGGCTCGAAGGGCGGCGTCGCTCGATCCGATGAAGGCGATCCGGTACGAGTAAGGGGTGAGGGTCGATCGGGCGAAGTGGCGGGCTCGAAATCGGACCGCCAAGCTCCG
>Ga0070731_10000363_pt1 | contig 65641 bp, 54 predicted proteins | sample Coa_R1_2_FD_66448 | JGI IMG/M metagenome (GOLD analysis project Ga0070731, IMG submission 66448) | Surface soil microbial communities from Centralia Pennsylvania, which are recovering from an underground coalmine fire - Coalmine... | ecosystem: Environmental > Terrestrial > Soil > Unclassified ... | reverse complement strand
GTTTTCGCTCAACCAGATTCTCACATTTCCGCCGTGAACATGATGTGTCATTGCATTCTTAGTAGCCAAATTGTCAACGCTGTGGTATTTTTTGTAGTTTGCCGGAATCCATCTGATTTGGTATAAGTCTATTGTGCAGAGTAGTTTATGAGGAGGCTGCTCGGCGTTGCGGATGGCTTGCGGGTTTCCCTGTGGAAATCTCGGCCCAAACTGAATTACCAGGTTAGCAAGGCAGCGCTGGGCGAGGCATGGCTGACTACATCTACACCATGGAAATCAGGCTGACCCCTGATCAGTTAAAGGGCGTCACCCTGGTTCAGGATATCGCCCGCAATGCCGGAATGAACATTTACCTGACCGGCGGCGCGGTGCGCGATATCATCAGCGGATTTTCGATTCGCGATCTCGATTTCACCGTCCAGGGCAATCCGCTCAAGCTGCAAAAGGAACTCGAACGTGCGGGCGCCCTCATCTCCTCTTCTGATGACGATTTGAAAACTCTTTATCTGGTGCTGCCGGGCAATGTGCGCGCCGAAATCAGTGCCGCTCGCACCGAGCGGTATGACAAGATTGGCAAGCCGCCGGTTATTACGCCCGCCACCATCATCGAGGATCTCCGCCGCCGCGATTTCACCATCAACGCCATGGCGCTTTCCCTCAATCCTGGATCGCGTGGCTTGTTGATGGATCCATTCAACGGCGCTGCGGATATTGAAGCGAAGCTCATCCGCGTGATTCATAACTACGCATTCGTCGAGGATCCCTCGCGTCTGATCCGCGCTACGCGTTTTGCCGCGCGCTTCCATTGGCCTTTAGAAGAACGAACGCAAGCTCGTTATCAATCGGCAAAAGAGAACAACTACATCGAGCACATTACCGACCGTGCCATTGGGCAGGAACTTGAGCAGATCGCTTATGAAGATGATCCGCTGCACGTTCTGCGCTCCCTCGAGAAAGAAGATTGGCTGAAGGTGCTGAACCCGCATTGGAGTTCAGCGAAAGTCGATACCAACGGGCTCGCCCAGTTGCTGAAGACGCGCCAGCAGATGAATGAACTGGGATACACTCCCGACCCGGCTCCAGCGGTTTTGTATTTTTTGACGGCGCGGCTTGGGGATAAAGACATCGCAGACATGCGGAAATCGATTCCGCGCAAGGATCTGATTGCCGCGTGGAAAGATCTGGAAGACAACGCCAAGGACCTGGCGAAGCGGCTGACCGGAAAAGAAGCAGCCACTCCGTCGCGCACGTGGAAGCTGCTCTCGGAATCTCGTCCCGAGATGGTGCTGTTCCTGGCTGTAACAGCCCGGCAACAGGCGGTCGCACAAAAAATCAAGAATTTCTTTACCAAGTGGCGGCAGGTTCAGCAGAAGATTCCATTGCCGGAGATGACGGAACTGCACATCACTCCTCAGCTTCCGGAGTATCCGAAGATCGCGCACGACGTTTTCATGCTGCTGCTGGATGGCAAGCTGCGTTCCCGCACCGAAATTCTCAAATTTCTGAAGCCACTTGCCCCACCACCTCCGCCACCACCGCCTCCGGTAAAACGAGGACGAGGGGCGAAAGCTGCCGCCGCTGCCGCAGCGGGAACTCCGGGACCCAAGAAAAAAGGGAAACCAGTTCCTGTTGCAGTTCCTCAGGCTCCGCCACCAAAGGCCGAAGCCGCGGTGGCTCCGAAGAATCCCACTGCCGACAAGCACAAACCTGAGAAGCACATCCCCGCGAAAAAGGAACCCGCCAAGGCGGTCAAGCCAACCAAGGGCAAAAAGAAGCGGTAGGAAGACTGGCTGCCCCACCCTTCGCGGTGTTCGAAGGGTGCGAAACGATTCGGTAGTAGCGGGCCAGTTTAAATCAGAAAGCTTTGTCATCTTGAGCGGAGCGTTTCGATTCGCTTTGCGAATTGAAACGTGCCGTCGAAAGATCCCTTTCCTCCCAAATCTCGGAGACAACGTCTCGGGGAATTCTAACGGTTTCGCTTCAGAAATAGTCCGGTGGCCCGGAGTCTGCCCTGAGCGAAGCCGAAGGGTTCGCGAGCTGCCTTTGCGAGCTAACCTGGGAACAGAGCAAACGGACACTCCCCCGCATCCGATGCTTCACAGTGCCTGCTCACTGAAATCTCCGGATTACATCTGCCATCGCGAGGACAAGCCATGAGGCACCACGCTTCCCGATAAGGTTCAGATCGCGATCTGCTCCCGGGACGCGGCGAGAAGGTCAGGCTGCCCTTGTCGGAAACCACTTCGATGGGGAATACATACCAGGCATTCAGCGGCACGAGATAGACAACGATGAAATCGACATCGTCTTCGGTGTAGCCGCGATTGCCGCGCCTTAGCATTACCGAGTAGTACTGATGACGAGAGCATTGCGTGGATTTTACCTGCACCCGCCAGCAGCGCGATCCGGTGTAGAGGATGAAATCAAAGTGTGAGCTCTCGCCCCAAGGTTTGGCGACCTGAAAACCCAGGCTGGCGGCTTTACTGAGAAACGCCGCCTCGGCCGCTTCGCCTCGCTGTTTGACCATGTAGCCCTTGGCGGATTTGGTCGCGTCGATTGTGTCCGCTTTCGATTCTTTTTCCATGTTTGACAAAAAGGCGCGGATTTCTCCGCGCCTTGGGTTTCCTTGTCTTGATTACCTGTGAATCGCCGGCTTGCGAGCGATTCCCGATTTCAGTTGTCATCCTGACGAGGTGTCATCGCTCGGTACGAGCGATCACCGAGGAAGGATCTGTGCATTTCCGGGCAAACCAGAAAAAGGGTGGTGGCTCAGTTTGAATTCTCTCCCAGTGGCAGTCATCCTTCGCCCCGCTGGTGAAAACGCGGGGGCTTCGGGATGACGCAGCAAGAGGAGTTTCAAACTGCCCACCACCGAAAAAAAGGCGCAGCCAGCGGCCGCGCCCTGAATTTGTGTCTCTATTTTCAGAATAGCAAGTTTGACCGGGGTCTTATGACACGTTTCGCCGAAATTTTTTGCTCATCGAATGAGCAGCTTAAAGAAAATTTGCCGAGCTTGAGGGCTTGACAAGATTTTTGGAAAACGTGGGCGAAGTGGCGCAGAGTGAGAAACTTCCCAAAATGGAAAAACAATGCCGAGGAAATTACACGTGAGGGGCTGAATGACAAGGGGGGACGGGGCGCAACAACCCCACCCTAGCCTCGCAAAGAACGCTCGGTAAGGGTGGGGCACCCGAAATGCATAGATTCTTCGCTGCGCTCAGAATACAGCTGGGCTGCCTTGCGAGAGTCAGAGATCTGTGAACCCAGGTTAGCTTCCAAACGACGCTCGCGAACCCGGACCCCCCCGGCGGATTTCCGATAATTCCGTCAATCTTGTAAACTCCGGCGTATATGGGGAAACTCGGGAAAATTATTCTGGTAACACTTGCGGCGCTGGCGGTTTTGTTAGTGGTCGCGATAAGTTTCACCATTGGCTGGCGGCCGATCATCGGCGCGAAGGCTCGCCCTCTCACTGCACAAAAATTTGAGGCGACGCCGCAACGGCTGGAGCGCGGGCGCTACATCTTCAACCATATGGCTGGTTGCGTTGATTGCCACTCGGAGCATGATCCGAATGGGGCGGATCATCTGGTGCTCGCCAGCATGCGAGGCTCGGGAGAAGTGATGCCGTTTACCGATCTGCCGGGGCGAGTGGTAGCGCCAAATCTGACATCTGACCCGCAAACCGGCGCGGGAAACTGGAGCGACGATCAACTGGCCCGCGCAATACGCGAGGGCATCGGACACGACGGGCGCGCTCTGTTCCCCATGATGCCGTATGAACATTACCGGCTGATGTCGGATGAAGACCTGGCGTCGGTTGTGGTTTACATCCGCACGCTGCCGCCAATTCATCATGAGCTTCCGAAAACGGAGATTATTTTCCCGGTGAAGTACCTGATACGCTCCGCACCGCAGCCGATCACGACCGCAGTGAGTGCTCCCGATCATACGAATCAACAGCAATGGGGCGCTTATCTCGTCAATCTAGGCGGCTGTATTGATTGCCATACTCCGATGGATCGTGGCCAGCCCCTTGCCGGGCTCGAATATGCCGGTGGGCAGGTGTTTCAAGGAAGCTGGAATGGCACGGTCGCCAGCGCCAACATTACGCCCGATGCCTCTGGCATTGGGTATTACGACGAGTCGTTATTCTTGCAGGTGTTGCGCACGGGCTATGTGAAAGCGCGCAAGCTGAATGCGTTGATGCCAGTCGATCAATTCAAAGGCCTCACCGACGATGATCTGAAAGCAATGTTTGCTTATCTGCGAACCGTCAAACCCGTAAAGCATCGGGTAGACAACAGCGAAGCTGCAACATTTTGCAAACTCTGTCGGGCGAAACACGGCGCCGGCCAAGAGAATTGACAATCACTGTCCGAAGTTAGAGCTATAATTTAGGCATGCGGTATTGGCTGCTAGTTGCGGCTCTGGTAGCGGGTTTGATGACCGCGGCAGCTTGGGCGCAACATGGTGGTGGCGGCCATGGCGGTGGTGGTTTTGGCGGACACGCAGGCGGTGGCTTCGGCGGCCATGGCGGCGGTTTTGGTGGTCACGTTGGAGGGGGTGGTCATGCTGGCGGCTTTGGCGGTCCAGGCATGGGCTTCCACGGAAACGGATTTGGTGGTGCACGTCCCGGGCTTCGCCCCGGTTTCGGATACGGTCGCGGCCCATTCTTTAACAATCGTCCAGGCTTTTACCCCGGCTGGGGCTGGGGAGGTGGTTGGGGATGGGGAGGCGGTTGGGGTTGGCCGTGGGGCTGGGGCTATGGATATCCGTGGGCGTATGGCGACACGGGATGGTACGGGTACGACAACGGGTACTACAACGGCTACGATAATGGCTCCTACGCGCAGTACGCACCTGATCAGGGTTATCAATCCGGCTATTACTCCCAAAATAATCAGGTTGAGCAGCAGCAGGAAGCGGAGATTGATCGACTGAACGATCAAGTTGCTCGTCTGCGAGAAGATCAACAACGGGAGCGTGGCAATCAGCAGCACGCTTCATCCGAACCCACTGATTTAGTTTTCCGCGATAAGCACACGGAGCAAGTCCAGAACTACGCGATCGTGGGACAAACATTGTGGGTCTTGTCCGCAGATCGCGCGCGAAAAATTCCGATTGCGGATCTCGATCTCGCCGCAACCAAAAGAGCCAATGAAGATCGTGGAGTGGATTTCGCGTTGCCGAAGTAACGCACAATCTGTGGATAACTCTTCCTGCCCGGCCCCGCGACTTTCCGCTTACAATCAGCCCAAGTAAAATCAACCTAGAGCTCTAATGTCGCAATTCGTTCACCTTCACCTACACACTGATTACTCGATGCTCGACGGCGCTTGTGACGTGGAGAAGCTCTGTCATCGGGTGAAAGAACTGGGAATGCCGGCGGTCGCAATGACCGATCACGGCAATATATTCGGCACCGTGCATTTCGTGAACGCGGCACACAAAGCCGGAGTGAAGCCGATCATCGGCTGCGAGCTTTACGTCTGCAAAAAAGAAGACCACAACATCGAGCGCACACCGCCCGAGGGCGATAGTTACAACCATCTTCTGGTGCTTGCCGAGAATGAAGAGGGCTATCGCAATCTTGTAAAGATCACCTCCGAAGCCTCGCTCCGTGGTTTTTACTATAAGCCGAGGGTGAGCAAGAAGTTTCTGGCGGAACATGCGAAAGGGTTGATTGGACTTTCGGGTTGCCTAAAAGGCGAGGTGGCGGAATTTCTCACGGACGGGAAATACGAAGCTGCACGGAATGCGGCAGCATCGTATGGCGACATTTTCGGAAAGAATAATTTCTTTCTCGAGATTCAGGACCAGGGTCTGGAGATGGAGAAGCGCATTCATCCGGACTTGTTTCGCTTGCAACATGAACTCGGCCTGCCGCTGGTCGCCACCAACGATAGTCATTACTTATGCGAAGAAGACGCGCATGCCCAGGATGTGATGGTTTGTATCCAAACCGGCAAATCCATCCAGGACACCAACCGCATGAAATTTCAGGGCACGGATTTCTACGTCAAAAATCATGACGAGATGTACCGGGTTTTCAAAGATGCGCCGGACGTGCTCTCGCGAACGTTGGCAATCGCGGAGCGTTGCAACGTGCGGTTGGAGAAAGTAAGCAGCCCATTTCCGCATTTTGAAGTGCCTGACGGGTACACGCTCGATAGTTATTTTGAACATGTCACGCGCGAGGGTTTTGCCAGGCGTCTACAAACGCTGCGCCCCTTGCAGGATCAAGGCCAGCTCAAGCACAGCGTGGCCGATTACGAGCAGCGTTTGTCGCGGGAAATCTCCATTATCCAGCAGATGCAGTTCTCGGGATATTTCCTGATCGTGTGGGACTTCATCCGGTACGCACGAGAGCACAACATTCCCGTGGGGCCGGGACGCGGTTCAGCGGCGGGCTCGCTGGTTTCTTATTCGCTGGGGATTACGGATCTCGATCCCCTGCAGCATGAGTTGCTGTTCGAGCGTTTCCTGAATCCCGAACGCATATCGATGCCGGACATCGATATCGATTTCTGCATGAATCGGCGCGGCGAAGTGATCGATTACGTCACGCGTAAATACGGGCGGGAAAACGTGGCGCAGATCATCACATTCGGTACGATGGCGGCCAAGGCGGCCATCAAAGATGTCGGGCGCGCCATGGATATACCCTACAGCGATGTCGACCGCATCGCGAAGATGGTGCCCACCCAACTCAATATCACGCTGGAGCATGCGCTCAAAGAATCGCCCAGCATGCAGCAAGCGTACGAGAGTGACGGGCAAGTGCGTCAGTTGCTCGATACCGCGCGCAAGCTGGAAGGATTGGTACGCAACGCCGGGGTTCATGCTGCCGGGGTGGTGATCTCGCCGCGGCCGCTGATTGAATTAGTGCCGTTACATCGAACCAAGAACGACGAAATTGTTACGGCATTCGACATGGTGGCGATCGAAAAGATGGGCCTGCTGAAGATGGATTTTCTCGGGCTCACCACGCTCACCATTCTCGACGACGCGCTCAAGCTAATTGCGCAGACACAGGGAATCCAGATTTCGCTCGATGACATCACGCTCACCGACGGCGAAACTTATAAACGCGTTTTTTACAGCGGATTGACCTCGGGCGTGTTTCAGTTTGAATCGCACGGCATGCGCGACGTGTTGCGGCGCTATCAGCCGAATACGATCGGCGATCTCACGGCCTTGAATGCGCTGTATCGGCCCGGACCGATTCAGGGCGGGATGATTGATGACTTCATCGATCGCAAGCACGGCCGGAAGAAAGTCGAGTACGAACTGCCGGAACTCAAAGAAGTCCTCGAAGAGACGCTGGGAGTCATTGTTTATCAGGAACAGGTGATGCAGATCGCTAACCGGCTGGCGGGATATTCTCTCGGAGAAGCCGATCTGCTGCGGCGCGCGATGGGTAAGAAGAAGGCGGAAGAAATGGCGCAGCAGCGAGAGCGATTTGTACAGGGCGCGATCCAGCGTGGATATCCGCAGAAGAAGATCGAGAAGATTTTTGATCTGATGGCGCAGTTCGCGGGGTATGGCTTTAACAAATCGCATTCCGCCGCTTACGCGCTGCTTGCCTATCACACGGCTTATCTGAAGACGCACTATCCCGTCGAGTTCATGGCGGCATTGTTAACTTCGGTGACCGGAAGCACCGATGATGTCGTGAAATACATCAACGAGTGCCGCGAGATGGGAATTGCGGTCGAACCGCCGGACATCAACTTCAGCGATGCCAACTTTACGCCGCACGGAAAGGCTATTCGCTTCGGCCTGGCCGCGGTAAAAAATGTCGGTCACAATGCCATTGAATCGATCATCGCAGGTCGAAAAGAAAATCGTTATCAATCGATTTACGAGTTGTGCGAAAAAGTGGATTTGCGCCTGCTGAACAAGCGTGTGCTGGAATCGCTTATCAAGAGCGGCGCGATGGATTCCCTGGGGCGGCGCGCGCAGCTCATGGCAGTACTTGATAAAGCTATCGAGCGCGCACTCAAGACGCAGCGCGATGCCGAATCCGGTCAGCACGGACTATTCGGCGTTTTCCAAGAGGAAGAATCGCACGCGAACAACGACAAACTTCCGGAGACCCCCGATTGGGACGAACACACCCGCCTGGCTGCCGAAAAAGAAATTCTGGGCTTCTTTATCACCGGGCACCCACTGGAAAAGTACAAGGAAAAGCTGGAAGATTTGCACGCTCTGAGCACCAGCGAAATTGCTGCAGTCAAGGCGTCGACGGGAAAAGACGAGAACATCACCACAGCCGGGATCATCACCAACGTTCGGGTGCTGAAGTCGAAGAAAGGCGATTTTTATGCGCAGGGCGCACTCGAGGATATGGAAGGCTCGGTAGAAATGATTGTGTTCCCCGAAGCTTACCGCAAACTGCAGGAAAAAGTGAAGCTGGAAGTTCCGGTGCTGGTACGCGGCGGCTTGCGCATCGAAGAGGGAGTGAATCCCAAGCTTACAGTCAATGACATTCTTCCGCTGGAAGATGCCAAGGTTCCGTTGCCGCGAGCGCTTCGGATCCGGATTCCCGCCGATGCGGGAAGCGACACGATTGTTGACGATCTCCATAATCTTTTTGCGCAGCGTAAAGGGGAGGCGAAGGTCTTATTTGATGTCGAACGGCAGGGCGATTTCATGGTGGTGATGGAGGCGGAAGGCTATAATGTGCAACCAGACCGCAAATTCATGGCTCGCGTGGAAGAGCTATGTGGCCGGGGCGCCGTACGCATTGTTGAATAAGACCGCTTAGACATGACAGCCAGCCCAAGAGCATTCGGTTCAAAAAGCGCGCCCGCATCTGCAGCCAGCGACGCGGAATTGGCTCTCAAAGGCGCCGAACTGCTGCTGACGATGGTCGAGGACCGCTGGACTTCCCGCAATGGCGACTCCAGGAAGATGGAATCGCAACTGAAGGCGCGGCAAGAGCTAGAGAAGATTGAAGAACAGCTTACGAAGTTAGAGACGCTTGCGGGACAAAATGAGGATGCCCGCCGGCAAATGAAGCAGCTGCATGAGCGGGTTCACAGTCTGCGCACCGAAATCGCGGCGCACTTCGATGCCTGGCAAAGAACGGAACTGGCTCGCCATCCACAACGTCCCCACATGCTCGACTATATCGAGCGCCTGTTTCCTGAATTCAGCGAGATTCATGGTGACCGCGTTTTCGGCGACGATACCGCCATGATCTGTGGCATGGCCCGGTTTCATGGACAAGAAGTCATGTTGGTGGGTACTGAAAAGGGGCGGGACACAAAGCAGCGAATGTACCGAAACTTTGGCCTGCCCAACCCGGAAGGGTATCGCAAAGCCATGCGGGCGATGAAGATCGCAGAAAAATTCTCACGTCCGATCATCACTTTGGTTGATGTTACGGGAGCAAACCCCGGGCTGGGCGCGGAGGAGCGCGGTCAGGCGGAAGCGATTGCCCACAATCTGCGAGAAATGGCGCGCCTGCAAGTCCCGATCATTACGGCGATCACGGGGGAAGGCGGCAGCGGTGGCGCGCTCGCGATTGCCGTGGCTGACCGCGTGCTGATGCTGGAGAATGCAATCTACTCGGTAATTTCTCCGGAAGGCTGCGCTTCCATCATGTGGCGTGATTCCAGAAAAAAAGAACTCGCGGCGCAGGCGCTGCGCATTACCGCGAAGGATTTGAGCGAGCTTGGCTGCATCGATGAGATCGTCGCTGAACCAACAGGCGGCGCACATACGGATCTCGACGCAGCCGCCAAACTGCTGGACGCTGCCTTGCAGAAGCATCTCTCGGAACTGCAAAAGATTCCGATCAAGGAATTGGTCGCATCACGATATAATAAGTTCCGTAACATGGCGCAGTTCTACCGCGCGGAGGGGTGAAAAAGCAGGTACACTGCCCTTCACCGGACCGCGGCCGCACCTGCGCACCCCCGCTGTCGTGCCGTATAATCATAAATACGAACTGAAAATCCACCTCATTCGAGCAGGCGCGACCCTGCTCCCATCAAAGGAAGGACAGGAATGGCCACAACCGATGTAGCGCTCCGTGATGCATCTCAGCGGACGGGGCAGAAACGTATCGTAAATAATCTGAGCATTCAAGTGGCGACAGTGAACGGCTCCGGCTCGCAGAGCTCGAATTCGGTTTTATTGCGCAGCATCTTTCAGATGGGCGTGCCGGTTTCGGGCAAGAATCTGTTTCCGTCCAACATTGCGGGATTACCGACCTGGTACACGATTCGAGCGAACAAAGACGGGTACATCGCGCGCAAGAAGGAAATCGATTTTGTAGTAGCAATGAATCCGGAAACAGCGCAGGAAGATGTGATGTCGCTGGCGCCTGGCGCGGCGGTGCTTTATGACGAACCGCTTAATCTCGGCAAACTGCGCTCAGATGTGACGTTTTACTCCGCGCCATTCGACAAACTGGTGGCACCCGTCTGTCCGGAAGCCAAGCTGCGTAAGCTGGTCAAGAACATGGTTTATGTCGGGGTGATGGCCAAGCTGCTCGAAGTGGATATGGCGGAGGTGGAAAAAGCCATCCGCAAGCAGTTTGCGTCGAAGGCAAAAGCGGCCAATTTGAATTTCGCAGCGGCGAAAGCCGGCTTTGATTATGCGACCGCGAGCCTGACGAAGCAGGATCCATATTTCATCCAACGGATGGATAAGACGAAAGGAAAGATCATCATCGATGGCAATTCCGCCGCTGCCCTTGGCTGCATGTTTGCCGGAGTGACGGTGGTGACGTGGTATCCGATCACGCCTTCGTCTTCGTTGGTAGAAACCTTGATTGATTACATGAAGGAATATCGCATCACCAAGGATGGGAAGGCGACTTTTGCGATTGTTCAAGCCGAAGACGAACTGGCGGCGATTGGAATGGTGCTTGGCGCTAGTTGGGCGGGTGCGCGCTCGATGACTGCGACTGCCGGCCCGGGCATCTCGCTGATGGCGGAGTTCGCCGGACTTTCCTACTACGCGGAAGTTCCTGGGGTAATTTGGGATATCCAGCGGGTCGGTCCTTCTACTGGTTTGCCCACTCGGACATCGCAGGGCGACATTCTTTCGACTGCATTTCTGTCGCACGGGGACACGAAGCACATCATGCTGTTCCCGAATTCGGTGGCGGAATGCTTCAGCATGGCGCAGGATGCGTTTAATCTCGCGGATCATTTGCAGACTCTGGTGTTCGTGATGTCCGACCTCGATCTTGGCATGAACAACTGGATGTCGGAGCCGTTCGAATATCCGACGACGCCCATTAAGCGCGGCAAGATTCTCAGCAAGGAAGATCTCGATCGGCTGGGCAAGTTTGAGCGTTACAAGGATATCGACGGCGATGGCATTGGTTATCGCACTTTGCCGGGCACGGAGCACCCTGCGGCCGCGTACTTTGTCCGTGGCAGTGGGCACAACGAGTTCGCTAAGTACAGCGAACGGCCTGACGATTACGAACGCAATATGGAGCGCCTGAATAGAAAATTTGAGACCGCGCGCTCGTTCGTACCACGGCCTGAGGTGGTGAACACCGGCAAATCGAAGATCGGGATTATTGCTTACGGCACTTCGCACTGGGGAATCGTCGAAGCGCGTGACCAACTTCGAGACGAATACGGTATGGAGACCGATTACCTGCGCCTCCGCGCCTACCCGTTCACTCGCGAGGTGCACGATTTCATCGAACAGCACGACCGGCTTTATGTCGTGGAGCAGAATCGCGATGCTCAGATGCTGAGCTTGCTCAAGCTTGATGTGAAACCGGAGTTGGTGACGCGCCTGCGCAGCATTGCTCATATTCATGGCCTGCCGCTAGACGCGCGGTCCGTTACGGACGAACTCACGAGCATGGAGGGGAAGTAAATGGCAACGACACCGACAAGTACGCCGCCGCCAAAAACGAACCGCATTGGGCTGACCGTGCTGGATTATCGCGGGAGCAAGACGACTCTTTGCGCCGGCTGCGGACATAACGCGATCTCGGAGCGCATCATCGATGCCATGTACGAAATGGGGGTACAACCCGAGCGTGTGATCAAGCCGAGCGGGATTGGCTGCTCCTCGAAGACTCCAGCGTATTTCATGAGCCGCTCGCATAGTTTCAACGCGGTGCATGGCCGCATGCCATCGGTGACGACGGGCGCGATCCTGGCCAATCATAAGCTGGTGGCGCTGGGTGTCAGTGGTGACGGAGATACGGCTTCGATCGGTATTGGGCAATTCGTTCACCTCATGCGCCGCAATCTTCCGGTGATCTACATCATCGAGGACAACGGAGTTTACGGGTTGACCAAGGGCCAGTTCTCGGCGACGGCAGACCTTGGCTCGAAGCTGAAAACCGGAGTGATCAACGATCTTCCGCCGATCGATACGTGCGCGATGGCCATTGAGCTTGGCGCAACGTTTGTGGGACGGTCATTCTCCGGCGACAAGAAACAGCTGTTGAGCATGGTGAAGGCGGCGATTGCGCATCGGGGCACGTCGATGCTCGACGTGGTTTCGCCGTGTGTAACTTTTAATGACCATGAAGGTTCGACAAAATCCTACAAATACATGAAGGACCACGAAGAGCCGATTCAGGACATCAACTTCATCCCGGCATTTGAAGAAATTAATGTCGACTATGATGCCGGGGCCACCGTGCAGGTCACGATGCATGACGGTTCTCGCCTGCAACTGCACAAGATCGAAGAAGACTACGATCCGACCGACCGTATTCGCGCCATCGCGCGTTTGCACGAAGCGCACGAGAAGGGCGAAGTGCTGACTGGGGTCTTCTATGTGAATCCGACAGCTCCGACCTTTATGGACGTCCTGAATGTGGTGGACGAACCGTTGGCTACGCTGCCAGAGACTGTGGTTCGTCCGGGCCGGGAAGTGCTCGAACAAGTGATGGAAGAGCTGCGGTAAGTGCGCTGTCTCCCCACGTAATTCGTGCCAAACCCAATGTGAAGACCACGCGCATTCCCACCCTTCGAAAGGCGCGAAGGGTGGGGCATCCGGGAGGTTCCTCGACTCGGCGCGACTGCGTCGCGCAAGCCTCGCTCGGGATGACAGAGCAACTTCCCCAGGTTAGCTCGCGTCTGGCTCGCGGAGCTATCCATCCAGCGCGATGGGCGGAGTTGTGGTCTTTTTGCCTCCGTTCGAGTATCTTTCCCAGTTACAAAAGGGGAGCTCTCCAAATGCCGGTTCGTCGTTTTGCGCTCACTCGCCGGGAAGTTCTGGAAAACTGTTTAGCGCTCGGATCGCTTGCGATTGCGGCGTCTACTCCTGCAGCTGCGATGCTTGGAGCCATGCAGGACCGGGAGCTGGAACATCGCAGACCGACGCCGCCGAATGAGATTGGTCCGTTCTACAAGAAGCGCACCCCAGAGAATGCGATGCTGCGTGGGGACGGTGATCCGGGAATGCCGCTGGCTGTGTCCGGCCAGGTGTTCAATACGCGTGCGGATAAGCTCGGGAACGCTGTGGTTGAAGTCTGGCAGACAGATCATCTGGGGCATTACGATCTGGAGGGATATCGTTATCGCGGCAAATTAACCGTGGACGAAAATGGCGGCTACAAGTTCGATTCGGTGATGCCCGGCCACTATCCGGACCGGGTATGCCAGCACGTTCATTATCTGGTGACGGCGCCGGGGCACAAGCCGCTGGTGACGCAGTTATATTTTTCGACCGATCCGGTGTTCGAAGGCGATCCGGATCGAAATTTCGGACGTGACCCGCTGATTCATAGCCGCGAGTTAGTTCGGCCGGTGATTCTGTCGGGGGATCCCAAGACAATTCAGGCGGTGGTGCGATTCGAGATTGTTTTGGAGTTGCTGTGATGCGCGGCTTGCACAGGGCAGCGGCAATGCTGTTTGTGCCAGCATTGCTGTTTGCCGCAACCAGCGCCAAGCCGGAAAGAACTATCACGGTCCCTCCCGGGGCAGACGTGAAGTTCACGGCAGTTTCCCCTAAAGGCGATTTCATCGCCGGCGCCTGCAAGGACGGACAGGTACGCTTATGGACTCTACCTGGCGGTGAGTTGCGGCAAGCTTTCAATCTGCAGGATCAGCTCGTATCCAGCATGACGTTTTCAAATGACGGGACATTGCTTGCGGTCGGGGGGAATCGGGGGGCGGTAAAGATCTGGGCAATTCCCTCGGGCACGTTGAAACACGATATTAAAGTGGGCGACGAGATCAATGCGCTGGCCCTTTCTCCCAACAAAACTCTGCTGGCAGTTGCACCGCACGAGCGTGCAGCCGAATTGTGGGACTTGGATGTGGGCCGGATGCTGACTGATCTACCGGCGAAATTTTCGGGCTCGCTGGCGCTGGCTTTTTCTCCGGATGGGGAGCGGCTGGCTTCGGCCGATGCCGATACCGCGATACGGATCTACGAGGCGAGTACCGGCGCGATTCGCGCGACGGCGAATGATCTGCTACTCGAGACTTTCGCAATTACTTTTTCTGCGGACAGCAAAAATTTGTATGCGGGCGGGGCGGATAAAACAATTTCGGTCATTGATGTGGGCAGCGGAAAAGTTGCAGGAACATTTCCCAAGCAGTCTTTCGTCGTAGGCGATTTACGTCGCTCGCCCGATGGGAAGTTCCTGGTTGCGCTTTACTTCGATGAGAAGAGTTTCAGAAATCCCGCTCCGGCTTTGGTGTGGGACATCGCTGGCCAATCGATCCAAACGAATTTTTCGGAGCCGGGTGTAACTCCGAATGGCAGCGGGTTCTCCAAAAATGGACATGTGCTGATCACCAGCACGTCCGGATCGCAGTTGAAGATCTGGTCCGTACGATAGTCTTGCAGAAAACCCAATCAAGGCTAGCGGCTGATGCCAAGTCACAAAATCGACACTGATTACATCGGACTGACAGCGCTCATACTGGTTGCGCTGTCGTGGTTAAGTTTCGGGGTGATCTTTCTGCTGCGCAAGAAACCGGCGCAAGCGAAGGAAGCCAAGCGGGATCCTGCGGCGACGTGGGGAATGGTGCTGCAAGGTTGTGGGTTCGCCTTGGTGTGGTCGATCCGGCGAAGCGATTGGTGGCCAATTTCTGGATGGCTGGGGGCTGAGATCACTCTGGCTGGGATCGCGGTGGTGCTAGCCTACGCGAGCAATTGGTGGTGTTACTGGGCGGTGCAGACTCTAGGCAAGCAGTGGACCTATGCGGCAAGAGTGATCGAAGGGCATGAACTGGTAACGCAAGGACCATATGCTGTGGTGCGGAATCCGATCTACCTCGGGATGTTTGGTCTCATGGTCGCGACCGGCCTGGTGTTGACTCCGTGGTGGGCGCTGCTGCTTGCCATTATTTTTTTTCTAACAGGAAATCAGATTCGCATTCGCGCGGAGGAGAAATTGCTGCGCGATGCTTTCGGTGCGAGATTCGACGAGTATGCGCGAAGGGTGCCGGGGTTCTTACCGCGAATAAAATGACAGAGGGTGTCGGGCTAGGCTCGACCGGACAGCCGGGGGCGGCTGTCCCCACATGGTGTGTGCCGAACCCGGCGCGCAAGACTATTGCCAGGTGAACAGTTAGTGGAAGGGCACGGCTTCAGCCGTGCCGTTGACGAGTACTAAGCGACCGGCTTTAGCCCCTGTGGAGCCTCGTTCAGGGCAAATCCAGGATACGCCGAGGAAGATGGATAGTTTTCTGCAAGCTCCACTAGCCCTGCCCTTACCGGATTGCTGTGTATGTAGCGCCGATGCCGCTCGTAGTCGCATTTGTCTCGGACGCGGTGATTCGTAAAGCTGCGCTCCCAGATTTCCATTCTTGAACCAGTCTCCTTCGAGAACCGATGCGAGTATCCGCCTTTAATGAATTGCATCGCGCGTTCTAATGTGATGCCTGGCTTTGGAGCGAGGAGCAGGTGGATGTGGTCAGGCATGATAACGAATTCGTATAAGCGGAAGACATCGCGATCACGATATTCGAATAAAGTGGCGAGAAATAGTTGTGCGGCACGATCTGACAGAAATATGGGCCTTCTCTCCCAAGTAACGGACGTCACGAAGAATGTGCGATTGCAGAAGGCGTCCATAGCACAGTGGCTGAAGCCACGTTTCTCTATGCGGCCGGTCGCACGGCTGAAGCCGTGCGCTTCCACAGAGCTCTCAAAGTCATTTTCGCCCGGCGCGCCGTCGCCGAAATAAGAGAATCGATACCGTTTTATTGGTTTTTCCCGAAACGGTTTATGCCGCCGGTCTAGGTCAGCTCAGAGCTTTTCGCAACTCGCGGCGAAGAATTTTGCCGGAAGCGGTTTTCGGGATGGCGTCCACAAAACGAACGTCGCGCGGCTGCTTGTAGTGGGTGAGGCGATCGGCGACGAAGCCGCAGAGCGATTCTTTAGTTTTGTCCGATGCTACAGTTCCGTCGCGCAGAACGACGAACGCAACCGGAATTTCGCCGGCCGCAGTGTCGTGTTGGCCCACCACCCCACAGTCGCGGACGCCGGGATGCTCGAGCAGAACGCTTTCAATTTCCGCCGGCGCAACCGAAAATCCTTTGTACTTGATCATTTCCTTGCGACGGTCCAGAACGTAATAAAAATCATGGGCGTCGCGGCTTACGACGTCGCCCGACCAGTACCATCCATCACGCAGAAGCGCCGCTGTGGCTTGGGGCTCCCGCCAGTATCCCAACATAATTTGCGGGCCGCGCATCACGAGTTCGCCCGGGCTCCCGTCAGCGACTTGATTGTCATTTTCATCGAGGATGCGGCAGTCTGTCTGAGCGAGGGGCTGGCCGATCGATTCCGGGCGATAGAGATCAGGCTCCAGATATCCCACATGCGTGACGGGAGAGGCTTCGGTCATGCCGTAACCCTGGCAGACCAGAATTCCAGTGAGCGAGGTGAAGCGGCGGGCCAGTTCAGGCGCGAGCGGTGCCGCGCCAGATTTTACCCAGTGGAGGACGTGACCTTGCGGGAACTGCCCGGCTTCGGCGGCCTGGCATAAGGCATTGAGAGCGGGAGGAACGACCGCCATCATTGTGACTTGTTGCTCGCAAATCAGGGATAGGACTTGCGGAAGATTAAACCTGGGGATCAGCACAAGCGTGGCGCCCAGAGTGAGTGCGGGGTTGAGCACGACATTGAGGCCGTAAATGTGGTAGAGCGGGAGGAAACAGAGCGAGACCATTTCAGGGTTCATCGCCGAGCCATTCGGGCCCAGAAGCTGGAAAACATTCGCCACCAGATTGGAATGGGATAACATCACGCCTTTGGGAAGTCCGGTGGTACCGCTTGAGTAGGGAAGCGCGGCAAGCGTTTCACTCGACGAACGCTCTGTTGCGGGCAAAGACAGGCTGGTTCTCTGGAGCAAGTTTGCGAATGGGTCGCTTCCTAATGCTTGTTGCCTGACGTGATAAACCCGCCGGAGCTCGGGGAGACCGGAGAGATTAATGCCCTCAAGGTTCGGAGCATCACTGACGAGCATGGCGGCTGCGGAATTTTCCAGCTGATAACGAACCTCGCGCTCGCGATAGGTGGGATTCAGAAGAGTGGGAATGGCTCCGGCCAGCGTGGCGGCATGATAGGCGACACAGAATTCCCAGGAATTGGGGAGGAAGATCGCGATGACTTCGCCGGGACGCAATCCCCCTGCAACGAAACCACGCGCTGCGGTTTCTACCAGTTCACCGTACTCGGCGTACGTGAACCGGCGATTACAGGACGTGTCTACGATAGCGGTTTTCGTGGGAAATTGGCGACAGCTATTGAGGACCAAGTCGTGGACGAAACGGTCTTGCGGATCGGCGTAAAGCTCTGTTCGCAACATGCGGCTGTAGATTGTAGCGGAAAGTTGGTCGAAAGGTTACCCGGGCGGGTGGCCGACATTCGAGATTTATTCCCACCCTTCGAAAAGGCGCGAAGGGTGGGGTAGCCGCGAGAAGCAGGTCCCTCGACTCGGCGCGACCGGGTCGCGCAGGCCTCGCTCGGGATGACAGGGAAGCGTTGATTCCCACCCTTCGAAAGCGCGAAGGGTGGGGCAGCCGGTGCAACTCGGGATGACAAAGCAAACTGAATGCTATCCGGCGAGCTTGCGGAGGAATTCCTGCTCGGTCATGCGGTATTTGAAAGCTTTGCGGCCGTCGATGAAGACCACGGGAACTTCGTCGGTGAACTGGCGGCGGAGATCGTCGTCGGAGTCGACATCAATTTCTTGCCAATTGAAGCCGCCGCGGCGGTGGAGCTTGGCCACCGTTTCTTTGACGATTTCACAAAGGTGGCAGCCCTTGCGCGAATAAACAATGACCTGCCGCAGATCCGACATGGCGGCAGTGTAGCAGATGTTTTTTAGGGCGAAAGCGGCAACAAATTGGTCTGAAGAGCGGACCATTGGCGCGTTTCGCGATCTGGGCGATGCGGACAAGAATGTCCGCGCTACACTGATCTTCGCGATCCAGGGCGACACGCAAGGCCTCACCACACAAGACGCATCGTGATTAACAGAAAACCGCTAACGGGAAAGACCGTTCTGGTCACAGGGGGTGCGCGGCGCCTAGGAAGAGCCATGGCCCTAGCTCTGGCTGAAGCAGGGGCGGAAGTTGCCATCACTTTCTTGCGCTCGGCGGGCGAGGCTCGGGAGACGGTCAAGGATCTGGAAAAACGCAGTGTTCAGGCTCTCAGCATTCGATGTGACGTGACTGACGAAAAAAGCGTGAAACTTGCGATCAAAGAAGCAGTCGAAGCTTTTGGCGGCATCGATATCTTGATAAACAACGCGGCGAATTATGAAACCGTGGAATTTGAGAAGCTGACGCTGAGGCAGTGGGATGCGATTTTCGCCACCAACACGCGCGGGCCATTTCTGGTTTCACGCGAGGCGGAAAAGTATCTCCGCAAGCGCAAGGGAAAAATCATTAACATGGGCTCGCTCGGCGGGATACAGCCCTGGGTTACGCACGCTCATTATTGTTCTTCAAAGGCAGCACTCCATATGCTCACTCGGGTGATGGCAAAGGCGCTGGCGCCGGAGATTGCTGTGAATTGCGTCGCACCTGGCATGATCGATCTGGGAGAAAAATCCGCAGCTGCCTTCATGAAGCGCATGAGCAGACAGACTCCGATGCGGCGCAACGGCGCTGCTGAAGACATCTCGGCCGCGGTTTTGTTTTTCGCGACCGCCCCTCATTTCATTACCGGGCAGATCCTGACCGTGGATGGCGGCCTGAGCCTCTAGTCGGGTTTACTCGGCGGTTGTGGGATCAATGACCGATTCCACTTTCGAGATACGGTTAGCCGGAAATCCACCTTGGCTGGCGTGCTCGCGAATGAGCTTTTCGTTGGGAGCATTGTAGATGCAGTAAATCTTGTCGGCGGTTACGTAGCTATGGACCCATTGGATTTCGGGTCCCAGGTTGCGCAGGACGCCACAGGATTTCTGGGATATGGCTTGGAGTTGCTGGGGCGTCAGTTTTCCGGCGCCGGGCAGTTCTCGTTCGATCACGAATTTCGGCATGAAAGCTCCTCGCGTGAATTGTGTCATAGTTTGTGGTTTTGTCCCAGATCAGCTCGCATGGAAGTCCGTTTACTCCCATCCTTCGAAAAGCGCGAAGGGTGGGGCAGCCGTTGTCGGGCTACGCGCGACCCGACAGCCCAAGCCTTGCACGGGATGACAATGAAACTGGATGCGATTTGTCCGCACAGAGACTTTGCGATATGGTGCAAGTCTCGAATGGCACGCGTATTGGCATATTGGCTGGTGATCGGTTCATTGCTTGCAGGCCCGCTGGTACTAGCGCAGGGACGTCCGGAAGATGGCGCCACGGAACTTCAAGTCTGGACCGGTGGCGGACACTCGGTGCCTGGTGGGACGTCCCATACAAACGTTTGGAATGCGGGCGTGCGCTACGGATGGATTCTGACTCGACCTCACGGACCGTTTTTTCTAAAGGGGCGTTTCGAGTATGTGCTGGATGCCACTCCGGCGTTTGTGGTTTGGCAGAGGCACAACACCGCTTATGGTGGCGGGTTCAGCCCGCTGGGATTGAAGTGGGACTTTGCGACTCGCGGACAATTCGCGCCTTATCTGGAATTGAACGGCGGAACGTTGTTTACGAATAAAGATGTGCCACTGGGTACATCCGACGTGAATTTCACTTCTGCGGCTGCGTTCGGAGTGCACATCTTGGGTAACAAATATGCCTGGACCGTGGAAGCGCGGTACATGCATATCTCCAATGCCGGGCTTAGTAATCCCAATCCCGGTATTAACACGCTACAGGTGCGGATCGGAGTGGGGAAATTCTGGCGGCATTGACCCGAAGGGGCCGTGCGGTATGTTGTAATGCATAGCTGCCAATACAGTAATTACCGTATTTATGGGCCTGGAAACATAAGGCATTCTTAAATTGCGACTCAGGTTCGGGAAGTTACCAAGCGGCGCGTAGTTCCTTTCCGGTCTCGACAGAAACGTCGTCCTGTATTTCCTGCTTGTGGAAATTGAAAAGTAGATGAGCACCATCCAAATCCTTATCGTTGACGACCACGCGTTCATGCGGCGGACATTGCGAACTCTCATCGAATCGCATAGGGGTTGGCGTGTTTGTGGGGAAGCGGCCGATGGCGTGGAGGCAATCCAAAAAGCAAAAGAGCTGCGGCCGGATATCGTGCTCATGGATATATCCATGCCCCGCATGGACGGAATACAAGCCACACGGGTTATCCGCAATGAAATACCCGGATCGAAAGTCATAATCGTCAGCCAAAATGAGCCTGGGACAGTTTCGCGAGAAAGCTTGCAGTCGGATATCGTCGGCTATGTCACCAAAGGTAATGTTGCACGCGAATTAGTGCCGCTGATCCAGAAGGCGGTATCGGAGCCCACCGGCGAGCCAAGGGCAATCGTGCCCACGGCAAGCATTAGCAATGACTCAGGGTTCGATTGGCTAGTGGGTGGCGGCGAGATGGCGAGGCTGGTACGTGCCAAGGATTGGTCACGTACACCGCTCGGGCCCATTGAGCAATGGCCGCAGAGTTTAAAGACCTCGGTCAGCATCTGCCTGGCTTCGCGGTTTCCGATCGTGATGTATTGGGGGCCGGAGTACGTAGTTCTGTACAACGACGCTTACAGCTCAATCCTTGGGAGCAAGCATCCTTGGGCTCTCGGTCAATGCTGCCGCGATTGTTGGGCGGAAATCTGGGACACCATCGGGCCGATGCTCGATGGGGTTGTGAACTCGGCTCAGGCTACGTGGTCGGATGATTTCCTACTGATGCTGCACCGGCATGGCTATTCGGAGGAGTGTTATTTTTCTTTTTCGTTTAGCCCCATCCGCATAGAGACCGGCGCAGTTGGTGGCGTTTTCACTGCAGTTATGGAAACCACAGAGAAAGTCATTGGTGAACGGCGCCTGCAGATCCTTCGCGACTTAGCGGCTGGGGCGGTGGATGCCCAGTCGGAAGCGGAGGCATGTCGGATCGCGGCGGTGACGCTGGGGCACAACCTGCATGACATCCCGTTTTCAGTCTTGTGCCAGGTTGGAGCAGAGGACGAGATTCAGGTACGAAGCACGGCCGGAATTGATTCTGGAAACATTCTTTGCAGATCCTTGCAGAACCCGGGGTCAGCAGTGCACAAGCATGTCTTGCAGACGGTGCGTGCGAATGAAATTTGCGAACTCAATAACATTGAGGATCTGGCCGGTGACCTGCCACATGGCCCCTGGCAGGTGGCTCCTAAGGCTTTGCTGCTGTTACCGATTGCCGATCGGGGACAATCCGGGGGTTCGAGCGTGTGGGTTGCAGCGGTGAGTCCTCACAAGGGACTCGATGACAGCTATCGCACATTTTTCCAATTGGTTGCCCGTCAGATCGGAAGCAATGTCGCGGACGCACGTTCTCACGACGAAGAACATAAACGAGCGGAAGCACTCGCCGAACTTGATCGTGCCAAGACGCTGTTTTTCAGCAATATCAGCCACGAATTTCGAACGCCATTGACCCTGTTGCTGGGGCCACTGGAAGACACGCTGGCGACGGGAAACGGTCTGGCACCTGAGCAACAGGAACGGTTGGAGTTGGCGCACCGCAATTCCTTGCGTTTGCTGAGGCTGGTGAACACGCTTCTCGATTTTTCTCGCATTGAAGCCGGACGTATTCAGGCATGCTACCAAGCCACCGATCTCTCGGGCTTCACGGCTGAATTAGCCAGCATGTTTCAGTCGGCAACGGATCGAGCCGGCCTGAAGTTAACGATCGATTGCGCGCATATACCTGAGCTGGTTTACGTCGATCGTGAAATGTGGGAGAAGATTGTTTTCAACCTTCTGTCGAACGCGTTCAAATTTACCTTTGAAGGTGAAATTGGAGTTACTCTGCGAGCAGTCGACGGCTCGGTGGAACTGACGGTGCGCGATAGCGGAACCGGAATTCCAGCAAAGGATGTGCCGCACTTATTTGAACGTTTCTATCGCGTGAAGAATGCTCAGGGCCGCACCTTTGAGGGATCGGGGATCGGACTTTCGTTGGTTCGAGAGCTGGTGAAACTGCACGAAGGTAGCGTGCGAGTCGAAAGTAAAGTAAACGAAGGCAGCACTTTTATCGTCTCGGTTCCGTTCGGCAAGACGCATCTTCCCGCCGGCCGGGTTGTGCCGGCGCAGAATTTGGACGTCAGCGCATTGGGTGGCAAAGCCTACGTGCAAGAAGCTCTACGCTGGTTGCCCGACGCTGAAGAGGGTACGGAGAATATCGAATACACGTCCTTGTTTTCTTCGCCGGAACCAGTGTCTGCGCCGGATGCGATGCCGGGAACGCGTCCCTATGTCCTGCTTGCGGATGACAATGCAGACATGCGCGAGTATGTGCAGCGGCTCCTGCACAATGAATATGAGATACAAACCGTGGTGGACGGCGAAGCGGCTATCAGCAGCGCGCGCAAGCGCCGACCGGATTTGATCCTTGCCGACATCATGATGCCAAAGCTGGACGGCTTCGGTTTGCTGAAGGCGCTGCGCGCAGATGAAGATGTGCAGGATGTTCCGGTCATTCTGCTCTCCGCGCGTGCCGGCGAGGAGGCGCGGCTTGAAGGTTTGGACGCCGGGGCCGATGACTATCTGATAAAACCTTTCTCGGCGCGGGAGCTCTTGGCGCGCGTCAGATCCCATCTCACCATGGAGCGCATGAGATCGGAGCGGGCCGACGTGGAACGCCGGTTGCGGCTGAACTCGGAGCTACTGGCCTCCATTGTGGCGTCTTCTGACGACGCCATCGTCAGCAAGAATCTGGATGGCGTGATCACCAGCTGGAATAAAGGCGCGGAGCAGATATTCGGCTACAGCGCGACAGAAGCTGTAGGGCAGCACATTACATTGATTATTCCTGAAGATCGGCGGGACGAAGAAACTGAGATCCTTGCCCGGTTGCGCCGGGGGGAGCAAATCGATCACTTTGATACCGTTCGGCGATGCAAAGACGGCAGGCTTCTGGATGTTTCGCTGACCATTTCTCCGCTTAGAGATTTAGGCGGTCGAATCGTCGGAGCTTCGAAGGTCGCTCGCGACATCACCCAACAAAAGCGCATTCAGGAGGCGTTGCGTCAGGGCGAAGAGAACTACCGAAAACTTGCAGAAAAGCTGGATATCGAAGTTCGAGCGCGTACTAAAGAACTGGAACAGCGGACTAGTGAGGTGCTGAGCCAATCGGAGCAACTTCGCGAACTTTCATGGCAGATGTTGCAGATCCAGGACCAGGAACGCCGCCATATCGCGCGTGAACTGCACGACAGCGCGGGGCAAACCCTCGCGGTGCTAGGCATGAACCTGGCGATGCTGGTGCAAAGCTCGGCTCGTGAGGCGCCGGGGCTTGCTAACGAAGCGGAAAAGATCCAGGAGTTGGTGCAGCAACTGCATCGCGAGATACGCACCGCCTCGTATCTGCTGCATCCTCCGCTGCTGGATGAGAGCGGGCTGTCCTCGGCGCTTCGCTGGTACATCGAGGGTTTGGTCGAGCGCAGCGGGTTGGCGATAAATCTCGACATCTCGGACGATTTTGGGAGAATGCCCAGCGAAATGGAGTTGATGATTTTCCGGCTGGTGCAAGAATGCCTGACCAACATCCATCGGCATTCGGGCAGCAAGGCCGCTTTCATTCAGATTTCTCGAAATGCGGAGTCGATTAGCGTTCAAGTTGAAGACCAAGGCAAGGGCCTCTCGCCGGAAAAGCTGATGGCGATACAATCCGGCCGGTCCGGCGTGGGTATTCGCGGGATGCGAGAACGGCTGCGCAAGTTCCACGGTCAGTTGGATATTGACTCAGACCGTTCCGGGACGCGGATTAATGTCACGATTCCAGTTCCGAAAACTGCTCAACAAGACGGAGTAGAGCCTCTTCAAGCCGCGGTGTAGGAAGCCCTGTCGAAATAAAACAATTCTCCGCTCCCCTGGCTGCACCTGCCTACTGAAAACCCGGAACCACAGAGGACGCAGAGGAGCACAGGGGAACCAGCACGTTGATCGGTATTCGCCGGCACAGACGCAACGCCAAACTGCGAAATGCTGTCTAGATTATGGGTCATGTTAGGAATCAGAAAAGGTATTCTCTTGAGCAAAACCTAAAGAATTCCCGGAAACGCTACCTCTGAGCACTGGTAGGAAAGCGATCTTTCGACTGCGCGTTTCAATTCGCAAAGCGAATCGAAACACTCCGCTCAAGATGACAAAGCCTGTGCGGGATAAGAACTAAGAGCGGTTTCAAGATGGAAGCTCAAGGCCGAATTGGCGCAGCATTTCCTTTCGGCCGAATCTGGTAATGGATAAAGCGCGGCTGCCCGGTTCAGGAGTGAGCCACTTTCTTTTCAGCGCCACTTTGAGAAGTTCAGCGGCGACCACTCCCCCGAGATGAGGCTTGCGCTCACTCCAATCCAGGCAGGCGAATGCGAAGCGCCGACGTGAGGAGCGCGCTGCCGCGATATCGATTCCAAGGGCCGCGAAAGCTTTGGCTCCGCTCTGGGTCAGCTCGTAATCGTTCTCTCGACCGTTTGCGGCGAAGGAGAGCCATCGCAAAGTTCTCAGCCGATCACATAATTGCACGCCCAAGCTGCCTGCGATGTGGTCATAACAAGTCCGTGCAGCACGCAAATAAGTCGGAGCATTCGGCACAAATTGCTGGGGGGTTGCGCCTGCCAGGTTGGTAAGGGCTTCCAAAGCGCCGGCAACATCATTTCCCTGCAGACTGAAATAACGATGTTTGCCTTGAGCCGAAACTCGAATGAGATGCTCAGCTGTCAATCGGCTCAGATGCACGCTGGTGGTCGATGGGCTTACTTCGGCAACGGCCGCCAGTTCGGTACTGGTTCGGGCGTGTCCGTCTAGCAGGCAAAACAGGATGCGGGCTCTAGCTGGTTCGCCAATGGCGGCGGCAATTCTCGCGACCGCTATGTCGGGATGAACTACATTCATACTTTGATCATAAACGAAGCATTGCCGCGGACACAACCGGATACTTGTTGCAAGGTTTACATCCGCTCCGCTGGAGGACACAGATGAGCATTGCTTGTTTTATTCGCTACCAGATCGATCCATTCCAGAAAGATGCTTTTAAAACTTATGCCGAGAACTGGGGCCGCATCATTCCGCGTTGCGGCGGTCACTTGATCGGCTACTTCTTGCCGCATGAAGGGACGAACGATATTGCCTGGGGGCTGATTGGATTTGATAGCCTCGCGGCGTACGAGAAGTATCGCGGGTGCTTGCGATCCGATAAGGAAGCGATGGAAAACTTTGCTATGGCGCAGAACAAGCGTTTGGTTTTACGCGAAGAGCGGACATTCGCACAGGTGGTGGAAGGAACATTCGAAGCCCCATCGACGCTGGGTAAGTAATGGGCATGTTCTCTCAGATCGAATTCAAGAAGATAGGGATTGTCGGTGGTGTAGCTTGGCCCTCCACGGTCGTCTATTATTCGGAGATTTGCCGCCGCGCTGAGGAATTACATCGTGCGCGCGAGTTGGCGGGTTCACCGGCAATTCCCGAGATCGTGATCGAATCCTTGGATCATAGTCGGGCAGTCAGTTTTCTCGGCAAAGATGAAGAGGAATCGTCCTGGCGGGAATTTGATGAATATCACCAGACGGCTCTCAAGCGGCTGGAGATTTCTGGGGCGGAGATCGCGGCGATGGCGAGCAATACTCCCCATCACCGGTTCGAGACCATCACCCGGGGAGTCGGCATTCCGGTGATCAACATCGTGGAAGCTGCCGCCAAGCAGTGCCTGCTGCTTAGCGCGCATCAGGTGCTGATTTTGGGTACTCCGATAACAATGAACTCGCTTAAGTTCCGAAAAAGTTTTGCTGATCATGGAATCCAAACCTCGGGCCCAGGAGACGAGCAGGTGGAATCCAAGATTGCCAAAATCATTGGAGAATTGGAGCGCGGTTGTATAGAAGGAGCAGCAGAACGCCTCGCACGAATTGCCGAGACGGCTTTCAGGTCGCAATTCAAAGGGCAACCGGTAGTGTGCTTGGCATGTACGGAACTGCCGCTGGCCTTCGAGTCACAAAAAACTAAGTGTACGTTCGAGTATGACGGGGTGATTTACATCAATACGGTAGGCGCGCATATCAATGCCATTTTCGATTTCGCGGTCAGGCAGGCGGGGGCTAGGGAGTTTCCTTGAGCGGGTTGAGGGTCCCGTAGCAAAATTCCCTTTGTTTTCGGGAGTCTTCGAACTGGTTAAGAGAATGCCTTTCAAGGGTGCCTGTATTTCTGTGGGGGCATAGGGATCCTTCGACTGCGTAGCTGTTTCGCTGCGCGAACCAGCTACTACGCTCAGGATGACAATGGTGATTTCTCTGTGAGTCCGCGAGGGCATAGGGATCCTAGATCCCTCGACTCCGCTCGGGATTTCGGCAGCGGGCTCAGACGCCCGCTGAACGCCTCAACTACGCTCAGGATGACAATGGTGATTTCTCCAAACTGAGATACCACCTATTTCATTATTCATAGCGCAGAGCCACCACCGGGCTGACCCTGGTCGCTCGCCGAGCGGGTACGTAACAGGCCAGTAACGCGACTGCACCGAGAACCAGGGCCACAGCACCGAACGTAAGCGGATCATGCGTGCTGATGCCGAACAACAGGCTGGCTACAAACTGGAGTAGTGCTAACCCCGCTATCACCCCGATGAGGATGCCGACTGCAGCCAGGCGGAAACCTTGACCGACCACCCATCGCAACACTTCTGCGGGAGTTGCACCGAGAGCCATCCGCACGCCAATCTCGCGGGTTTGCTGATTGACGGAATAGGAGAGCACCCCATATACCCCAATGCCGGCAAGTAGAAGCGCCAATGCGCCAAATAAGGTGAGCAAGACTGCAGCAATCCGCGGCGCCCAGAGAGCCTGGTCCAGTACTTGTTCAATGGTTTGGACGTTTGTGATGGCAAGCTTGTGATCGAGGGATTGGATCTGGCCACGCACCCCGGCAATGGCGGGGCCGGGATCTCCCGAGGTACGCACCTGCAGAGTTGCCTGCGGAGAGTAATCCTGGGTGATCGGTAGATAAACCAAGGGTTGCGGAGTTTCACCAATCTGCCCAATAACCGTATTGCCCACTACGCCGACAACTTCCAGGAGTTGCGGATCGCCAAAAAAATGGAAGCGTTTTCCGATGGCATCCTCACCGGGCCAGAAGTGACTGGCCATGGCGTCACTGATGACGACGACCCGCGGAGTATCTTTTTTGTCGAAATCGTTGAATAGTCGGCCCCGCTTTAAGGGGATTCTCAGCGTGTCGAAAAAACCGGGGGAGACGTCATTCAACACCGTCAACGTGCCGCGATAGCCGGAGGTTTCGTCTTTACCTTCGGGGAAGACAGTGCGTGCAAAACCGCCGCCGAATGGAGGAGCGGACGAGATGGCGGCGGATTGAACCGTCGGTGATGCCATCGCATGCTGTATCGCGTCGCGGTAAAACTGCTGGCCATGGGCCTCATCGTAATGCAAAGCGCCGAGATCGAAGGCCATGGAGAAAAGCCGTTTCGACTCAAATCCGAGATCGGTCTTCTCCGCATTCTGCATACTGCGGATGAACAACCCCGCGCCAACCAAGGTGATGAGGGCAAGCGCGACTTCCGAGATGACGAGGATGCTGCGTAGCGTGCCTCGGGCCCAAGTGGCACTGCCGCTGCGCCCTCCGGCATTCAGCGTATTGGAAAGATTAGTTCTGGAACCCTTGATTGCGGGAGCGAGGCCGAAAATGATTCCCGTGAGCAGGGCAAGGGCAAAGGTAAAAAGAAGAACGTGGGAATCGAGGGAGAGATCCAGATCGTTCTCGCGGATAAAAGGTGGCCGGTAAGCCCACAGTAACCGTTCGCCGGCATAGGCAAGTACCAACCCCGCAAGGCCGCCGAAGAGAGAGAGCCCGACGCTCTCGGTGAGAAGCTGGCGTATGAGGCGCAAGCGCCCGGCGCCCACCGCGGCTCGGATGCTGATTTCCCTTTCACGCCTGGCGCCACGAGCCAGCAGAAGATTGGCGAGGTTTACGCAGGCGATTAAGAGGATGAGGCCGACGACGCCCATCATCAGAGCGCCGGCGAGGACGAACTGGTCGTGCTGATTAATTCCGACCGTGGCATCGGAGAGTTGGGAGACCGCAATCGTGCGTCCCGCGTTCTCTTTGGGGTAGTCGCGCGCGAGCTGCGAAGCGATGTTTTTCAGCGAAGCTTCGGCTTCTTGCGGACTCACGCCAGGTTTTAGCCGCGCTACGGTAATGGAGTTTAGAAATCTCCGCTCACGAAAATTGTCTTTCGCAAAACCGGTGAGCACCTGACCGTACTCGCTGATAGGCATCCAGATCTCGTCAGCCGCGCCGATGGTGAATGTCCCCTTGAATCCTGCGGGTGCTACTCCGATTACGGTGAATGGTGTGGCGTTGAGGGTCAGAGTTTTGCCGAGGATGCCAGGATCGGAACCGAGTTTTGTGGTCCACAGACTGTGGCTGATAACGATGAGGTTGTTGCCGCCCGGTTTCGTATCTTCGTCAGGAAGGAAGAAGCGTCCTAATGCGGGCCGGAGGCCGAGGATGTCGAAGTAGTTCGCGTTAACCAGTTGTCCTGCCACTTGTCGCGGCTCCGCTTCGCCGCTCCATGTAAGCGCCGCGAAGGAGATGCAGGCCAACCCGCTCAGAACCTGGTTCTGGCGCTGGTAATCCTCGCAGTTCGCGTAAGACATGCCCAATTTTGTGGCGTTGGCCGCGGTCACCAAGGTCTTGCTGTCCACGGTATCGAGTTCGACGAGATGGGAGATGTCGCGAACCGGGAGAGGATTAAGAAGGATGGAGTTCACGACGGTAAAAATCGTGGCATTCGCGCCGATACCCAGAGCCAAAGAGAGGATGCAGACCAGAGCAAAGCCGGGGCTTTTGCGCATGGAGCGCAGTCCAAAGCGGATGTCCTGGGAGAGACTGTCCAGATTCATGGGTGCACCAATTCGGGAATTTTACTCCTTAGACGTAGGTGAACATCGGACAGCCGAGGATGGCTGTCGCTACGTGACTCGTGCCGAACCTTTGGGCGAGAAGCAGGTCCCTCGACTCGGCGCGACTGCGTCGCGCAGGCCTCGCTCGGGATGACAGAACACGCGTCCCAGGTTAGCTCAGACTGCTCGCGGGATGCATGGCGGACTCTGGGCCACCAGGGAAATCCCCACCCTACGTCGCAGAGAACGCTCCGTAGAATGGGGCACCCGGCGATTGGAACCGATAGGCCAGCGACTTAGGAAATAAGCGCACAGTACCAAAGTTACTCGCGCGGTAACGCCGCTCCGGTGACAATTTATGTCAACGCGAATCGTGCCATCGATCCTCCCTCAAACGGCGGCGATACGCGGAAACCAGAGCTGTTCATTCTCTGTCGCCTGAAGGAGAGAGCCAGGTATGTCTCAACGGCTGGGTGATCTTCTCGTCAAAGAGAAGATCATTACCCCAGAGCAGTTGGAGCAAGCGGTCAAGACCCAGAAGGAAGGCAACCTGCGACTGGGTGCCGCTCTGGTAAAACTCGGCTTCCTCACGGATGAGGACGTCACCAATTTTCTTTCGCGGCAGTACGGCGTTCCGGCGATCAATCTTTCCTATTTTGAAATCGATCCCGCGGTCGTAAAGCTGATCCCTTACGAGACCGCCAAGCGTTATCAGATTCTGCCACTCAGCCGGGTTGGCGCGTCACTCACCATCGCCATGGTCGATCCCACGAACGTGTTCGCCATGGACGATATCAAGTTCATGACCGGCTTCAATATCGAGCCGGTGGTGGCGTCGGAAAGCTCCATTCTCGAAGGCATCGACAAAGCCTACGGAACGACCAAAGAGGAAGAAAACCTCGAAACGGTCATGATGTCGATGTCGGAGATGGATGAGAACGACGTCGAACTGCAGGCGGAAACGACGGAGATGGCACTTTCCGACCTGGAGCGTGCGGCTGACGAAGCTCCCATCGTTAAATTAGTGAACCTCATCCTGAGCGATGCCGTAAAACGGGGCGCCAGCGATATTCACATCGAGCCTTACGAGAAAGAGTTCCGGGTCCGATTCCGTATTGACGGTGTGCTGCAGAGCATCATGACGCCGCCGGTCAAATTAAAAGACGCGATCACGTCGCGCTTGAAGATCATGTCGAAGCTCGACATCAGCGAAAAGCGTCTGCCGCAAGACGGCCGCATCATGCTGAAGATGAATATTGGCGGCCGCAAGAAGCAGCTCGATTTTCGTGTCAGCACGTTGCCCACGTTGTGGGGCGAAAAAATCGTGCTTCGGTTGCTGGATAAAGAAAATCTTCGTCTCGACATGACCAAGCTGGGTTTCGAGCCGGAATCGCTGGTCAAATTTGAGAAGGCAATTCTGAAGCCTTACGGAATGGTGCTGGTCACCGGGCCGACCGGTTCCGGCAAGACGAACACTTTGTACTCTTCGATCTCCCGCCTGAACACGCCCGACACCAACATCATGACCGCAGAAGATCCGGTGGAATTTCAGTTGGCGGGTGTGAACCAGGTGCAGATGAAGGAACAGATCGGATTGAATTTCGCGGCGGCCCTGCGCGCTTTCTTGCGGCAAGACCCGAACATCATTCTGGTCGGCGAAATCCGCGATTTTGAAACGGCTGAAATCGCGATCAAAGCCGCCCTGACAGGTCACCTGGTGCTTTCCACATTGCACACCAACGGCGCTCCGGAAACGATTACCCGTTTGATGAACATGGGTATTGAACCGTTCCTGGTCGCCACTTCGGTTCACCTGATCTGTGCGCAGCGACTGATTCGAAGAATTTGCAAGGACTGCGCGGAGACCATCGACATGCCAGTTCCGGCCCTGATTGACGAGGGTTACACACCGGAAGAAGCGAAGACGGTGAAGATTCAGAAGGGCAAGGGTTGCGCCACGTGTAACAACACTGGCTACAAGGGCCGCGCGGGTCTCTACGAAGTCATGGAAGTGGACGATGAGATTAAGGAACTGGTGCTGGTTGGCGCCTCCGCCGTCGAGTTGAAGAAGAAAGCGATTGAACGCGGCATGATTACGCTCCGCCGCAGCGGCCTGATCAAGGTTGCGGCCGGAATTACGACGTTAGAAGAAGTTGCCCGCGAAACCGTCCATTGAGAATGGGCGGACACAGGTGACAAGAATTTTTAGCGAATTCAAAAGGGAGAAAGGAAGTTTATGGCGCTCTCGTTAAGCGATCTGTTGAAACGAATGCTGGAGACCGGAGGCAGCGATCTTCACATCACCACTAACTCACCACCGCAGATTCGAGTGCATGGGCATTTGGTGCCTTTGGACCTGCCGCAATTGACGCCTGCCGAGACCAAGCAGCTGGCTTACAGCGTCATGACAGATTCGCAGAAGCATCGCTTCGAAGAGAACCTCGAACTGGACTTTTCGTTCGGTTTGAAGGGATTGGCCCGCTTTCGCGCCAATGTGTTCAATCAACGCGGGGCGACTTCGGCCGTGTTTCGTCTCATTCCTTTTGAAATTAAATCCTTCAACCAGCTTGGACTGCCCGCGGTGGCCAGCAAGATGTGCGACAAACCGCGCGGGCTGGTGCTGGTGACGGGGCCGACCGGATCGGGCAAGTCGACAACGCTGGCGGCAATGATCGACAAGATCAACACCGAGCGCCACGATCACATCCTGACCATCGAGGATCCGATCGAGTTTGTGCACATGAACAAGAATTGCGTGGTGAACCAGCGCGAACTGCATGCGGACACCAAGAGTTTCGCGGATGCTTTGCGAGCCGCGCTTCGAGAAGACCCGGACGTGGTGCTGATCGGCGAAATGCGCGATTTGGAGACGATCGAGTCTGCCCTGCGCATCGCGGAAACCGGCCACCTCACTTTTGGCACATTGCACACGAACTCGGCATCTTCCACCATCAACCGAATCATCGACGTGTTTCCGGCGCACCAACAGCCGCAGATACGCGCGCAGTTGTCGCTGGTGCTGGAAGGCATCATGTGCCAAAGTTTGCTGCCGCGAGGCGATGGCAAAGGCCGAGTGATGGTCATGGAAGTTCTGGTACCGAATGCCGCGGTGCGCAACCTGATTCGCGAAGACAAAATTCACCAGATCTACTCGGCGATGCAGTCGGGTCAAGACAAGTTTGGAATGCAGACCTTCAATCAGTCGCTGGCGACGGCTTACTTTCAAAAGCAGATCACGATAGAGATGGCTTTGTCCCGTTCCAGCAACCAGGATGAACTGAACGAGATGATCAATCGCGGGGCGAGCCTGTTGGGGCGCCAGTCCGGCACCATGGCCAAAGGAGCTTCGCCAGGGAAGCACTGAGCGGGCCGCGAGGGGAGCTAGTTTTTTGGGAGCGATTGCGTAAGACGCGAAGAAACGGAAAGCAGTAAAGAGAGGATCACATGCCAGTTTTCACATTTTCCGGAAAGACCGAGGAAGGCGAAAAAGTTAACGGGGAACGGGCTGCCGCCAACAAGCAAGCGCTGGCGGCTCAGTTGCGGCGCGAGCGGATCACTCCCGGCGCCATCCGCGAAAAGGGCAAGGAATTCGCCCTGCCGACATTCGGGTCGGGGAAGATCAAAGTCAAGGAGATTGCCGTTTTCTTCCGCCAGTTCTCGGTCATGATCGACGCCGGCTTGCCGCTGGTGCAATGTCTGGAGATTCTCGCCGCCAATCAGGAAAACCAGGCGTTTCAAAAAACCCTGACGGGAGTGCGCACCACGGTAGAAGGTGGTTCGACCCTGGCCAATGCCATGCGGCAGTATCCGAAAATTTTCGACGACCTCACGACCAACATGATTGAGGCCGGCGAAACCGGCGGTATTCTCGACATCATTCTGCAGCGTCTTGCGCTGTATGTCGAAAAGGCGGTGAAGTTGAAAGCGGCGGTAAAGTCGGCGCTGATCTACCCCGTCTCGGTGGTGAGTTTGGCGTTCTTGATTGTCGGCGCGCTGCTGAAATGGGTGGTGCCGATCTTCGCCAACTTGTTTGCCGGATTGAACGTGGCGTTGCCTTTGCCCACCCGGATTGTGATCGGGCTGAGCGGCTTTATCGGGCAGTTCTGGTGGTTCTTCATCCTGGGAATTGGGGGAATCATTTTCGGCATGAGGCAGGCGCGCAAAAATCCCCAGGCCGCCTACTACATGGATTACGCGCTTCTCAAGATGCCGATCCTCGGCATGTTGCTGCGGAAGATTGCGGTTGCGCGCTTCACTCGAACTTTGGGCACTCTGATCACGTCGGGTGTTCCAATCCTTGAAGGTTTGGCCATTACCGCCCGCACCAGCGGCAACAAGGTCTTGGAAGAAGCCTTGATGAAAGTGCGCAAGGCGATCGAAGAGGGCCGCACGATTGTCGATCCGCTGCGCGAGTGCGGGGTATTCCCCAACATGGTGACCCAGATGATCGGCGTTGGCGAAGCCACGGGCGCCATGGATTCCATGCTGCAGAAGATTGCTGACTTCTACGAAGACGAAGTTGACGCCGCCACGAAAGACATGTTGGCCCTGCTCGAGCCAGTGATCATCGGTTTGCTAGGCATCATGATCGGCGGCATCGTGATCTCGCTGTACATGCCGCTGTTCTCGATGATCGCCAAGTTGGCCGGCTAAAACAGGAGCTAGGAGTCAGGAGCTAGTAGCCAGGAGTTGTCGAGATCCCTAGCTACTAGCTACCAGGCACCAGCTACCAGGGACACAATGCAATCCATTTTCGATGAGCGGCAATGGCTAGCCTGGCTGGTTAAGGTTCGGATCCTTATCCTGACCTGCCTTTTGGGACTGCAGTTGGCCATCGCGCAAGTGACTCCTGCGTCGTTTCCGTTGCGGCTGTTTGTCACGGTCATCCTGCTGTGGTACACGATATCGATTTTCTACCTGCTGCTGCTTTCTTTTTGGCAGGAATACCGAGTTCAGTCCGTGCTGCAAGTGCTCACCGACATGGTGTTGGTGAGCCTGATGGTGTACGTCACGGGTGGCGTTGATAGTTCTTTTAACTTTCTTTATCCGCTCGTGATTATCGTGGCGTGCATTCTGCTGCCCAGGGCCTGGGCCTATCTGACGGCAGCCCTGGCTTTCCTTCTTTACGGAGCTGTGCTTGAACTGACCTACTTTGCAGTGATTCCGTCGTATTCGACGGTGCACGTGGAATTCAAGGCCCTGCAAGCCATCATCCTGATCAACCTGTTTGGCTATCTCGCGGTGGCTTATCTTGCCGGACTGTTGGTGAGCAAGCTGCGCCAGGTGCATGTGGAATTGGAGGACGCCAGCGGGGCGCTGGAAAACTTGCAGGCGCTGCACGAAAACATCATTCAATCGATCAAGGAAGGCCTGATCACGACAGGGTTGGATGGCCACGTGACGTTTGTGAACGCCGCCGCCCAAAAGTTGCTGGAATGCCCGGGAAATGAGCTGGTGGGAAAACCCATTCAGCAACTCTTCCTCGATCGCTTGCCCCAGGTCGATCAAACTCGGGCGCACGCCGAGGTTCGGCTGGTCTTGCCCAACGGGTTCCGAAAAACCTTTCGCGTGTTGGCTTCGATATTGGCCGTGCCGGAGCGTGGCACTTTGGGCTACGTGTACACCTTCGACGATCTTACGGAAGTGCGCCGCCTGGAACGAGAGATTCGTATGCAAGACCGTTTAGCTGCGGTCGGGCGGCTGGCGGCTGCGATTGCTCATGAGATTCGCAATCCTCTGACTTCCATCGCGGGAGCCGTGCATCTTCTCTCGGGGATTCCCGATTTGAGCGATGAACATCGCCAGTTGCTGCAGATCGTCACCCGGGAGTCGGAACGGCTCAATGGCATCATCACAGATTTCCTCGCATATTCGCGCGGCCGTCAATATCAGTTTACGAAGGTGAATCTGTTGCCGCTGCTCGAGGACACGCTCACGCTTCTGGAGCACCGAGTAGCTGCCGAACACCGCGCAATCGCGGTGGAACGCCAGTTCAAAGTTTCCGAGACCTGGACTATGGCGGATGGCGACAAGATTAAACAAGTGTTCTGGAACTTTTGTGAGAACGCAGTTCGAGCCATGCCTGAGGGCGGAACTCTGACGGTTTCCGTCGAAGCCAGCGGAAATAGTTGGGAGCTGAGCTTTGCCGATACCGGTCCCGGTATGAGTCCACAGCTGATCGAAAAAGTTTTCGAACCTTTCCAGTCGCAATTTGAAGGAGGCACCGGTTTAGGGCTGGCGATCGTGTATCAGATTGTGCAGGCACACGAAGGCAAGGTGTGGGCACGCTCCAAGCCGGGGCAGGGCTGCGTTTTTGTCCTGCGCCTTACGCGTCTGGGAGCTGGCCAACATTTGGCGACTGCCGAACATTCACTCAGACCTGTGCTGGTGAAATCGACTTCGGCGGCTTCGAGCGGAGGCTCGCGTGGCTAATATTCTCATCTGCGACGACGAGCGCTCGATTTGCGAAATGCTGGACATTGCTTTGCGCCGCGAGGGGCACAAAGTGGAGACGGTCAATTCTGGTGACTTGGCCAAGCGCAAACTGGATGGCGCGTTGTACGACGTTGTCATTACCGATATAAAAATGCCGCGTACCAATGGCATCGAAGTGCTGCGGCACGCCCACCAGGTGTCGCCGGATTCCGCGGTGATTCTCATTACCGCTGTGGATGATTACGAAGCGGCGGTCGAAGCGGTAAAAGCCGGCGGCGCGACGGATTACATCCGCAAGTCTCCCGGGCTGGTTGATGAAATTAAGATCGCTATTAAGCGGGCGCTGGAAAAAATCGCGCTTCATCGCCAGAACTTTGCGTTTAAACGCGATGCCGCCAGCCGCAACTCATTAGACAACATTGTGGGCGTCAGTCCAGCCATGGAAGCGCTCAAGCAGACGATTCGTACCGTGGCATCCACGCAAAGCACGGTAATGATCTACGGTGAGAGCGGAACCGGAAAAGAGCTGGTGGCCCGCGCGGTGCATGCGTGTTCTCCTCGGGCCAGCGAACCGTTTGTTTCGATTAACTGCGGCGCCTTTCCCGAAACCTTGCTGGAGAGCGAACTGTTCGGCTACATGAAAGGGGCGTTCACGGGCGCGAATCAGAACAAGCGGGGACTATTCGAGGTCGCGGACCAGGGGACGATCTTTCTTGATGAAATCGGCGAGATGGTGCTCACCATGCAAGTCAAGCTGCTGCGTGTTTTGCAGGAGCGGTGCGTGCGACCGGTGGGCGGAACTGATGAAATTGCCATCGATGTTCGGGTGATAGCGGCCACCAACCGCGATCTGGACCGGCAAGTCGCCGAACATACGTTCCGGGAAGATCTGTATTACCGCTTGAACGTCATTCCGATCACGGTGCCGCCGCTGCGTGATCGACGGGAAGACATTCCCCTGCTGGTGAATCATTTCCTGAAAAAGTATGTGCCTGCAGCGGGAAAGAGCATTGTGCGGGTGAACGAAGATTCGATGCGTGCGCTCTGCGCTTACGAGTGGCCGGGCAACGTCCGGCAACTGGAAAATGCAATCGAACGCGCAGTGGCTTTGGAAACCGGGGAAGAACTAAGAGTGGAGATTCCATTGGAACGCGGGAAAGCGCGAGCCATGGCGGCAGCGGTGGGTGGAAATGCAATCCCCGTATTGGCGAACGGCGCGGTGCTCCGTGATGGACTGGATATGGAGAAATACGTTGCCGATGTCGAGATTTCTCTGCTCAAATCGGCGCTTGAACAATCTCACGGTGTGCAGACTCGGGCGGCCGACCTGCTGAAAATTTCCTACCGATCCTTCCGGCATTTGATGAAGAAGTATGAACTCAGTAGCGAGTAGCGAGTAGCGAGGAGCTAGGAGCTAGTAGCTAGGAGTCAGTAGTCACCTCAAGGGTTCTTGCCGATGGGGTGGGCGTAATGCTCCATTTCGGCGGTCCACTTCAGAAAGCGCCAGAGACTATGGCGCTCCCGCCAGACAAATTCAGCAAACTCCAGCAGGCCAATCCGGTGCATCTTCACTCCAGTGTAGGTTTCGATACGCCACAACAAGTAGGGACTGTGCCAGGGAGCGAGGTGATGTCCGCGCGTCGCATTCCAAAGAAAACGGAGCATGTAGCGCATAAGAGAATGATACGAGCGGCGAGGGGCAAATGGCTGGTTTTGATTGTGCCTGGCTCCCAGCTACTAACCGTTCGATACTCGTCTTGTCGGCAGCGATTTAGCCAGGACGCAAACCGTCGGGCCTAAATTAAAATGGGCCAGCGACCAAGAAGCGGTGACATTCCTTGGCTACCGGCCCATTCGATCCTGAATTGGATCGGAGGTGATACCTCTATGCTAGACCCCTCAATGAACTTGTCAAGGATTTTCGAGGAAAAATATGGCCGCGAAACCATTGTCCGATCGTACAGGGGGAGTGGGCGTCCGGTAGTGGCTGTGTCTGAATTCTCCTCGGCGGCGGTTCTACTGATTCGAAGCCGCCTTTCCGTCGGAGCGAAGGAGCTCGTGTCGAGCGCTGCAAAGCCTTCGCGCTGGATCCCTCGCCTGCTGGTGAAAACGGGGGCTTCGGGAGGATGCACCAAACAGGAGTCTCAAACTGACCCACTATCTTGAGGTCCAGTTGCGTTGACACTAAGACCATGAGGATGTTACGTTTACTAGTTTAAAGCCCTCATTTCGCTCGAGATTTTATCAACTCAACAATATGGATCAGGTGCTTCGACAAGTAGGGGAATTACTGCTCGGGTCCATCCCGACAGTGCTCTTCATGCTTGTCCTTTGGGGCTCCTACGCTGTTCTGGTGCACAAGCCTTTGAGCCGGGTTTTGGCAGACCGTCGGGCCAAGACTGAAGGAGCGGTCGAGCGAGCGCGGGCGGATATCGCAGCGGCGGAAGCCCGAACTGCCGAATACGAACAGCGACTGCGGGAAGCGCGGGTAGCGGTATTTAAGAGCCAGGAAGATCGCCGGCAGCAAGCCATGGAACGCCGCGCCGCAAGCCTGGAACAGGCGCGCGAACGCGCACGTTCTGAAATAGAAAAGGGCCGCGCCGCGATTGAACAGGATAAAGTCGCCGCTCAGGAGCGGTTGCAAGGCGAGACCACCAGACTAGCCGCCGAAATTGTGCGTGTCGTGCTGAAACCGGGAGCCGCTTCAAGCCCTGCAGGCGGCGCCAGATGAGAAATTTACTGCCCAAGTTGCTCTTGGTGTTTTGCCTCAGTGCAGGCGTACTGAGAGTCCCTGCGGTGATTCCGCAAGCTTTTGCTCAACAGGACACTTCGGCTTCCCCTACCGAACCGGAGTCACCTGGCCAGGAGTTAACCCACGAATCGCGCGAGGCAGCGGGCGAAGGTGGTACCGCTCAGTTCAAACACTCCGGTACGGTGCGATGGCTTTCCAGAATGACAGGGATGGGGCTTGAGGCTTCTTACCTGGTCATGATGGGAATCAATTTCCTGATCATCGTAGGGGTCATTTTCTGGCTCTCGAAGAAAAACCTTCCTGGCGCATTTCGTGCACGCACTGTCAGCATTCAGAAAGCCATGGAGGAAGCGCGCCAGGCCAGCGCCGAAGCCCGGGAGCGGCTGGCTAAGATTGAAGCGCGGCTTTCGAAGTTGGACGTGGAGATCGCCGAAATGCGCGCGACCGCAGAAAAAGAAACGGCGGCGGAGGAACAACGAATCCATGCCTCTGCCGAGGAAGATGCGCGCAAGGTTTTGGATTCCGTGGAGCAGGAGATTACGGCGGTGGTTCGAACTGCGCGCCGTGAATTAACCACCTACGCGGCGGATCTTGCGGTGACCTTGGCTCGAAAACAAATCCACGTCGATGCTGCAACCGATCAAAATATCCTGCAACATTTTGCGGGGCAACTTTCGAACGGGGATAAGTCGCAAGGCGCATAGCTGATGGCTTCGGTGACCAATACGTACGCGCGGGCTTTCGCAGATGCCGTGTTTGACATGCATCTGGATCCTGCGCAGAGCTTGCGCGAAGCGCAGTCGTTAGCTGGTTTGGTGGCTCAGAGCAAGCAACTGCGGGAAGTCTGGGAAACTCCATCGATTACCGCCGAGCAGAAACGAGCCGTGCTGGACGCCATAGTGTCGCGGGAAGGAATCTCGCGGGCAGTGCGGAACTTTGTCGCGGTGCTGATCGATCATCGGCGGATTAATTTTCTTGGCGCAATCGTGAAGCAATTCGAACTGGAATTGGACCGGCGGCTCGGATTTGCGGAAGCTGAAATCACCAGTGCGCGGGATCTGAGCGATCCCGAGCGGCGCGTACTGGAGAACCAGGTACAAAAGCTGACGGGAAAGAAAGTACGCGCGCGCTATTTCCGCGACCCATCGCTTTTGGGCGGGGCGGTCGTGCGACTTGGCAGCACCATTTACGATGGTTCGATAGCAGGGCAGTTGGAAAGGATACGAGAACAGTTGAGCGGCAGTTAGCTGTCAGCACTCAGCATTCAGCGATCCTGACCGAGTGCTGAACTGATTGCTGATTGCTTTCTGAAACGATTTCTATGGCGCAAATCAAAGCAGACGAGATTACGCAATTAATCCGGCAGCAGATCGAGAATTACGAATCGAAAATCGCTGTCGACGAAGTTGGCACAGTGGTTACGCTCGGCGACGGGATCGCCCGCATTCACGGTCTGGATAAAGTAATGGCCGGCGAACTGCTGTCATTTCCCCACGACGTCGCGGGCATCGCCATGAACCTGGAAGAAGATCAGGTCGGTGTGGTGCTTCTGGGCGACTACACAGAGATTCGCGAGGGCGATGAGGTCAAGCGCACCGGCCGCATCATGAGTGTTCCTGTAGGCGATGCGATGATTGGGCGGGTGGTGAACTCGCTTGGTCAGCCCATCGATGACAAGGGACCGATTCCGAGCGAAAAGTACATTCCTCTGGAACGTCTCGCCCCTGGCGTGATTGATCGACAACCGGTGCGTGAGCCGATGGCGACAGGTCTCAAGGCCATCGACAGCATGATTCCCATTGGCCGCGGACAGCGAGAACTGATTATCGGCGATCGACAGACCGGAAAAACCGCCATCGCAATCGACACCATCATCAACAATAAGGGCGGCGATCTGATCTGTATTTACTGCGCGATCGGGCAGAAACGATCTTCCATTGCGCAGGTAGTAAAGATTCTCAGCGACTACGGTGCGATGGATTACACGATTGTTGTGGCGGCTTCAGCTTCCGAGCCCGCGCCAATGCAATACATCGCCCCTTATGCAGCTTGCGCGATGGGCGAACATTTTCGCGACAACGGCAAGCATGCCTTAACGATCTACGACGATCTTTCCAAGCATGCGGCCTCGTATCGCGAAATTTCATTGTTATTGCGGCGTCCGCCAGGACGGGAAGCGTATCCGGGTGATGTTTTCTATCTTCACTCGCGTTTGTTAGAGCGTGCGGCGAAAATGAGCGACAAAAAAGGCGGCGGGTCGCTGACGGCGCTGCCGGTTATCGAAACGCAAGCGGGGGACGTTTCGGCATATATTCCGACAAACGTGATCTCGATTACTGATGGCCAGATTTATCTTGAAACAGACCTGTTCAATCAAGGGGTTCGACCCGCGGTAAACGTTGGTCTTTCGGTAAGCCGCGTAGGCGGCAGCGCGCAAATCAAGGCGATGCGCCAAGTAGCGGGTAGCTTAAAGCTGGATCTCGCGCAGTTTCGCGAGTTGGCCGCGTTCGCGCAATTTGGCAGCGACCTTGACAAAGCCACGCAAGCGCAGCTCAATCGCGGTCAGCGGCTGGTCGAAGTTTTGAAACAAAAGCAATTCTCGCCGCTGCCATTTTCCAAGCAGATTCTGATTATTTATGCAGGCACGAACGGTTTCCTGGATGACCTGCCGGTGGATCAGGTGCGGGATTTTGAAAGCGAACTCTACAAGTACGTGGACACCACCAATCCAGGATTGCTGCGCACCATCATGGAGAAGAAGATTCTCGACGACAGCCTGAAGGGCGACATGACCCGCGTCATCAAGGAGTGCAAAGAGACGTTCGTATCGCAGCGCCAGGCAGTGACGGCAGGCAAATAGGCAGTTGGCATTTAGCGCTTGGCATTTGGTCGTGTAGGGGCGATGAGATGCTAATGGCTAAGTGCTGAGTGCCGAGTTCTTATGGCCAACATTCTCGACATTCGACGCCGCATTCGCAGCGTGACCAACACGCGGCAGATTACGAAAGCCATGAAGATGGTTTCTGCGGCGAAGCTACGGCGGGCCCAGGATCGGGCACTGGCAGCCCGTCCGTATGCGCAAATGTTGACGAATGTATTGAAGTCGTTGGTTGCGCGGGCCGAAATCTACGATCCGGAAACCGGCGAGCCCAAGCATCCGCTGCTGGCGCAGCGGCCTGAGAACAATATTTTGCTGATCGTCGTGACGGGGGACAAAGGCCTTGCGGGCGCGTTCAATACGAACATTTTGAAAGCAGCGATGCGATTCCTGGAGTCGAAAACTGGGAAGAACATTGAAATCGAAGCGGTCGGACGCAAAGGGCGAGATTTTTTAAAGCGCAGATACCCGCTGGCGCAACCTCGAAACGCAGATTCGACCGTGGCTCACCGGATCACGTTGATTGGCGAGCACGTGGGAGTGCTGAATCGGGTTGACTACGCGATGGCTTCCGAGGTTGCGAAGCGTGTCATTGATCGTTACTCGAACTGCGAAATCGATGCGGTATATCTCGTTTATAACGAATTCAAGTCTGTGATATCGCAGCGGCTGGTGGTGGAAAAAGTGCTGCCGATCGAGCAGGTGGGCGAAGTGAGCGTGGCTCAGGCTGAGGGACTGGGGGAAGAAGAGCGAAAGCGTGTGCTGGAAGCGGCACAGGGGACTGGGGTTGGCCTTCGTCCGGCTGACACTCGCGCGATCGACGCGGAAGCGGCCCGGTTTGCGACTGCTCCAGTCGATTACATTTATGAGCAGCCGGCGGAGGAATTGTTTGCGTCGCTGCTGCCGAAGTACGTGAGTATCCAGGTCTTTCGCGCGTTGCTGGAATCGGTTGCCGCCGAGCACGCCGCACGCATGACCGCGATGGATGCGGCGACTAACAACGCGACCGATATGATTGACTCGCTGACGCTGGCGATGAACCGTGTACGCCAGGCGAAGATCACAAAAGAGATTATCGAGATTGTGAGCGGCGCAGCGGCCGCAGGGTAGGAGCACTGATTTTCGATTGTCGATTTTTGATTGGCGAGTGAGATGCGATCCCAAGATTCGACATGCAAGATTTGCTATTCGAGATTAGCTGAGGTGTTATGCCAGAAAATTTCGGTCATGTAATCCAGATTGCCGGCCCGGCAGTCGACGTGCAATTCGAAGAAGTCAAGATGCCGCCGATTTATCAGGCGCTGCGTGTGGTTAGCGATGGGTTCAATGTTCCCGTGCCGATCAAAGTCATTCTCGAAGTGCAACAGCACTTAGGTGAAGGACGCGTGCGTTGCGTGGCGATGGAGCCTACGGATGGCATGGTTCGCGGAATGAAAGCCATCGATCTTGGCGGACCGATTTCTGTTCCTGTGGGTCGGGGGACACTCGGTCGGGTGATGAACGTCATTGGTCAGCCGGTGGACAATCTGGGGCCGATTCAACACACCGAGACCAAGCCAATCCATCGTCCGGCGCCGCTTTTCGACGAGCAGGCGACGACGGCGGAAATGTTCGAAACCGGCGTAAAAGTGGTCGATCTCATCCAGCCATTTTTGAAAGGCGGAAAGATCGGGCTGTTCGGCGGGGCTGGCGTCGGCAAGACTGTTGTGATCATGGAACTCATCAACAACGTTGCCAAGCAACACGGCGGATTCTCCGTGTTTGCAGGAGTGGGCGAGCGCACGCGCGAAGGCAACGATTTGTGGCTTGAGATGAGTGAATCGGGCGTGATTAAGCCGGGCGATCCCGAGCACTCCAAGGCGGCTTTGATTTACGGCCAAATGACTGAACCGCCGGGGGCGCGTCTGCGAGTGGCGCTCACCGGGTTGACGGTTGCGGAATATTTCCGCGACGAAGAGGGCGCCGACACGCTGCTATTTATCGACAATATTTTCCGTTTCACGCAGGCGGGATCGGAAGTCTCGGCTCTGCTCGGACGAATGCCGAGCGCCGTGGGGTATCAGCCTAACCTTGCGACGGAGATGGGTGAACTGCAGGAGCGGATTACTTCAACGAAGAAAGGGTCGGTAACGTCGGTGCAGGCAATTTATGTGCCGGCTGACGACCTCACGGATCCCGCGCCGGCTACGACATTTGCGCATCTGGACGCAACGACGGTGCTGTCGCGAGCCTTGACGGAAATTGGAATTTATCCGGCGGTTGATCCGCTGGCTTCGACGTCGCGCATTCTCGATCCGCGCATCGTGGGACAGGAACATTACGATGTGGCTCAGTCGGTCAAGAAAACCTTGCAAAGCTACAAGGACCTGCAGGACATCATTGCGATTCTGGGTATCGACGAGCTCAGTGAAGATCAGAAGCTGACGGTGGCCCGCGCACGCAAGATGCAGCGATTTTTATCGCAACCGTTCCACGTGGCCGAGCAATTTACCGGCGCGCAAGGACGTTATGTGAAGATTGCTGACACGGTGAAGGGATTTAAGGAGATTGTTGAAGGCAAGCACGACGACATCCCCGAGCAGGCGTTTTATATGAAGGGCACGATTGACGAAGTGATGGAAGCAGCAGAGAAGTTGAAGGCGGTGGCAGCGTAAGAAGCGGCAATTGGCATTTAGCAATTGGCATTTAGTCAAAAAGCCCTTCTAACCGATCGACAACAATGGCTGATACTTTCCAACTCGAGATTGTTACACCGGAGAAGATGGTAGTCCGCGATGTGGCGGAAGAAATGCAGATTCCGGGTAAGAATGGATATCTCGGGGTTCTGCCCGGGCACGCGCCGCTAATCACCGAACTCGCCGTGGGCGAAATCACTTACCGCAATGCCAGCATTACTCATCACCTCGCGGTCGCGTGGGGATTTGCTGAAGTGCTTCCCGATAAAGTTACGATTCTTGCAGAGACCGCCGAACGCGCCGACGAAGTGGATATAAATCGCGCGCAAAAAGCCAAGCAGCGCGCCGAATCGAATCTCCCTAGCTGCGCGACCGAAGAGGAATTCAAGAAAGTTTCCGGCGATCTGCAGCGCGCCGAAACCCGCCTGGAAGTAGCCGAGAAGAAGAGCTAATGCGGGATGGGTGTATTGTAAACAGCTCACACAAATCTTTACATTTTGTAACAGCCAGCAGGCCCCCTCCAGTGTTCTAATTAAGAGGGAAGTATCTCCCGGGAGGTGCTTATGCACCGGAGATTCGGTTTCTCATCGTCCGGGATCGCCACTCTGATCTGCCTGTTCTTTCCCTGGGCTGCCCTCGCAGACTCACAAGCACGGATCGTGCGACTCAGCGACTTACAAGGCAGCGTGCAGATCGACCAAGCCACCGGACAAGGGTACGAAAAAGCGTTTCTCAATTTTCCCATTCGTCAGGCAATGAAAATCAAAACCGACTCTGACTCTTGCGCGGAGGTGGAGTTTGAAGATGGCAGTGTGATTCACCTCGCGCCCGATACGCTTGTGGAGTTTACAAATCTTTCGCTCCGTAATTCAGGCGCACGAGTTTCGACTATCGATCTGCAACAGGGAGAAGCCTATTTCAATTTTCGTGGACAGAAGGACGATGACTTCACCGTCACTTTCGGGCAGCGTTCGGTGGTCCTCACGAATCCTGTGCACTTCCGCCTGAGATGCGAAGGAACGACAGCTTCTTTGGCTGTCTTCAACGGCTCCATAAAGTTCGAGAATCCGTCTGGTGCAGTTGAGGTAGCAAAGAAAGAAACGGTGAATTTCGACGTCACCCAAAACGGACCGCCTGAGATTGCTCGCAAGATTCAAAAAGAATCTTTAGACACATGGGACGAGCAACAGAATCAATATCACACCATGTACACAACAAAGGCCGTGCGCGCTGGTTATCCCCACGTTTACGGCCTGAGCGACCTTTATCACTATGGCTCTTTCTCGACCTTGGCCGGCTATGGTTCCTGCTGGCAGCCTTACTTCGCCGGTGCTGGATGGGATCCGTTCATGGATGGTGCGCGGGTTTGGGATCCAAGCTTCGGGTATACGTGGGTCTCCGCTTATCCGTGGGGCTGGATACCATACCACTCCGGAAATTGGATACATGCAAACACGGGCTGGTGCTGGTTTGAGAATAATCAATGGAACAATTATGTCCGGCGACCGTTGCATAAGCCGCCTCGATTTGGGCCTCATCGACCGCCGTCCGGTAGCGAACGCGTGATAGCAGTAGGTCGTGGCCCAACCATGTCTACATCACCAGCCAGGAATACGCCACGATCCACGATGGTGGTTAAAGCCAGCGACGCTGGGATAAGCATTCCGCGGGGAATGCGCAATATAAGAGGTGCGAATCAGGCATTCGTGCAGGACGGGCAAGTCACGTTGCAGATGTCACCGTCGCACTCGTCGGCTGGCAACGTCGCTGCGATGCCACGAGTGTCGTTAGCCGGTGCATCGAACTCCACGATGGGCCATGCGGCAGCTGGAGACAATGTTGCTACGCACGCGAGTGCACCATCCGTGGCGAGTTCGTTCCAGAGCAGTTCTTCGTCTCATAAGTGAAGTGGGCGAATAGGAAAGACGGCCGACAGGCCGTCTTTATCTTTGATTGCACGATCGAACAGCAGAATTAGCGAAATCGCTGGTAATCGATCGGCATATCAGATTTCAATAATCATGTCCTCCAGGCGAGTGGGATAGGAGTTCAGGATCTCGCCTTTATCTTTGCGGACGATGACGCTATCGGAGTGGCGGAAGCCGCCCCAATCGGGATCGTAGACGCCAGGCTCGCAACTGAAGGTCATGCCCTCTTTCAGAACAGTTTTGTCGCCTTCAGCGATCCAGGGAGATTCGTGTCCTTCGAGGCCGATGCCATGTCCTGTGCGATGGCGAAGAAATTTCTCGAAGCCGGCTTTGCGAATCTGGTCAAGGCTACTCTTGTCGACATCCTCGGCAATCGCACCCTCTTTTAAGCTGGTTGCGGCTGTGTCATGCGCGGCGAGCATGGCGTCGTAGAGGCGTTTCGCATAATCGGAAGGCTGGCCGACTGAGAACGATCGTTCGCACTCGACGTTGTAGCCGCCGACTTTCGCGCCATAGCTCAGAATCAGGGCGTCACCTTTTTTCAATTGATCCTTGCTGGGCACGGCATGCGGGAATGCAGAGCGCTTGCCGAAGGGAACGAGCCCGCCAAAGGGCGGCTCGATTTCGACCCCGACTACATCTTTCAATTCTGCCGACATCTTGTCGGCGACGGCGTCGGCGGAAGCTTTGAGGATCTGATCTTCGGTCACGCTGCCGTTCTTTTGCACGAACTCACGCGCCGCCTGCACCGTGTAATCGGCGAAGACCATGGCGCGACGCATGACATTAATTTCGTCGTCATCTTTGACCCAGCGCATGTGCTCGATCATGTCGTCGGCTTCTACGATGTGGGCATTGGGCGCGCCGAGTTTGATCTCTTTCAGGCGGCTGGGCTTGGCCTCCTCGATTCCGATGTGTCCGTGGTCGAGGCCGCGTTTGGCAACGCGTTCGAAGATCCAGCGCACGCGATTCACGGGGCCGGGAAAGTCGAAATAGGCCTCGTAGTCCTTTACCCACCAGAGCTTCACCTGGTCGGATTCAAGATCGGGAACAAAAAGTGCCGGATCGCCGGACTTCGGAATCAGCGCTGCCAGCGGGCGCTCGGTCGATAGATGGAAATATCCTGTCGTGTAGATGACGTTGGTTGCGCTCAGCAGAACGATCGCGTCGAGCTTGCGTTTAGCCATTTCTTCCTGCACCTGACTGATCTTGCGGCGATACCAGTCAGGATGGAGACGGTCGGGAAGATTGGCTCCGGAAACCGAAGCGGCCATTTCCAACTTATGGGTTCGACCGTAGGACGAAAGGCGACTGGTGAGTGTGAGGCCCGCGACTCCGGCTGCAGTTTGAAGAAAAGTTCGGCGTTGCATCATCGATTTTGCCCCCCGCAGGAATGATTAGGTTTTTCAAACAATACGAAACGGAAAGCATTGTATACGGTTCGAGCAAGGGAGGGGCGATGTCTTCAAGTTCTGGCGGGGAAGGGATCTTTCGACTGCACGTTTCAATTCGCCAAGCGAATTGAAATGTTCCGCTCAAGATGACAAAGCTTGCTGAAGTGACTCTGCGGTCTGCAGCAGCTTGGTGACGGTGTTCCAGTTTCGGGTGGTTCCCGAGGTAAGTTTTCGTGAAATCGTAGCGAAAAGTTTGGACTGTCCCATACCGTCTGCGAAATAGATGTAGAACTCGCGGCCATTCATGTGGACTTCCTCGGCTGGGGATTTCATGCGGAGAACGTCTTCGCATTTTTCTTTTGCAGGCGCCTCTTTGAAGAACACGATTCCGAGCTTGCCCGGTTCGATGTTTGGTCGCTTTGCGAACGGATTATTGGCGATCACTTGTTTCAGTTCGGACGAGGTACGGAGGATGACATCGCAGTGATGCCCAAATTTCTGCTCAATGGCATCTTCGATCTGTTTGGTGAGAGGTTTCGAGCCGCGCGTCTTTGCCGTAAACACGACATTTCCACTCTGGAGAACCGTTTGGACGTCGCCAAGGCCGATCGCTTTGTAGAGCGCGCTAAGCGCATCCATTTTGATTGGCTTGTGACCACCGACGTTGATGCCGCGCAGCAGGGAGATGAATACAGGCATGGATCACCGTCCATGATCATAGAACACGCGCCTTCTTTTCCTGGCGCGCTACAATCGAGCCATGCGCATAACCAGCAGGCGCAAAGCGACAATCACGTTTCTGGTAGTCGGCGTCAGCCTTGCCGGAGTCGCGGTTGCCGTGGGGATGGGCTGGATCATTCTCAACTGGCGCGAAGGAATCAAGGTTTTTCTGGGGATTATTTTTTTTGGCGCTATTACAGCGGGCCTGGTGCTGAATACCATTTTTCTATTGCGCGAAATTCGCCGCAATGAGCAGCACGACAGCTTTATCAATGCGGTCACTCACGAACTGAAGACGCCGATTACATCGATCCGTTTGTACTTGCAGACACTGCAGCGGCGCGAGGTTGAAGAAGCGCAGCGGAATGAGTTTTATCGCTTGATGCTGGATGACAGCGATCGGCTTTTAGGAACGGTCGAGCAAGTGTTGAAAGCGACCGTCGCAAGCCAGAAGCGATGGCGGCGCGAGCGGGTACAGATTGATTTAGACCACCTGGTCGCTGGCTGCGTGGAAGAGGCCCGCAATCGGCATCATCTTGCGCCGGACGTCCTGAAATTTCAGACTTCGGCGAACGGAAACCGCACGCTGGTCAGCGGCGATCCGGAAGAATTGCACACCGCAGTTTCTAACGTACTCGATAACGCGATTAAATACTCCGGGGAACAGGTAGACGTTTCGGTGCGCGTCGATGCGCCCGACGAAAAGCATGTTGCGGTGAGCGTTCGCGATCAGGGAGTGGGGATTCCTCCGGAAGAATTGAAACAGGTTTTCAAGCGGTTCTATCGGGTGACAAACCGTTCGGTCGCGCATGTGAAAGGGACGGGGCTGGGGTTGTTCATCGTTCGCTCCATCGCCAAGAAGCACGGCGGGCGCGTGTTTGCGACGAGTCAGGGCGAGGGAACGGGAACCACCGTCGTTTTGGAATTGCCAAGGAGCCTGGCATGAGCCGCGTGCTGATCGTAGAAGACGAGGCTCATCTGGCAACCGGTCTGCAATTCAATCTGGAAGCGGAAGGCCATTCGGTAGAAGTTGTGGGCGATGGTGAAAGCGCTCTGCAACGGCTGTTGGGCGCGAGTGGAGCAAATGGAAATCGTGCGCGGAACCATCGGGAAGAAGTGGACGCTGTAGTTCTAGACGTGATGCTTCCGGGAAAAGATGGTTTTGCGGTTGCTGCGGAATTACGGGCAGCCAAGAATTTTGTTCCCGTGCTGATGCTCACGGCGCGGGGAAGGCCGGAGGATGTGCTTAAAGGATTTGCGGCGGGCGCGGACGATTATCTTCCCAAGCCATTTGAATTACCTATCTTGCTGGCGCGATTGCAAGGCTTGTTGCGCCGGCGGGAGTGGTCGCGGGTGAATCCAGTTGGAGCGGTTGTGGCCGAGCCGCGGCGAGAAGGTGAGCGAGGCAGCGAGTACGATGTGTTCACCTTCGATGGGCGAGTCATTGATTTCGGCAAATTGGAACTGCGAGTGAACGGGAATACGATCCAGCTTACGTTGATGGAAGCTGAACTTCTTCGCTATTTGATCCGGAACAAGGAACAGGCAGTGTCGCGCAAGGCGATTCTTGAGGATGTTTGGGGGCTGCACGAGGACACCGACACTCGCGCGATCGACAATTTCGTCGTACGGTTGCGGCGGTACATCGAGGATGATCCTTCCAAGCCGGAGCATTTGCTCACGGTGCGGGGCGTGGGGTATCGGTTCGTGGCGGAGCCGAAGAGAGGCTGAGAGAGGTAGTCGTCTCTAATTTCCACAAACTGCGCCCCACTCAAGCCAAAGCCGGGCTACAGTGCGCCTGCCGACCAGTTCGGAGGTCATGTGAAATTGTCTTCTAAAATGTTCTCTTGCGTAGTTTTCGCGTCTGCTTTGTTTGTGGCCCAGGGTTTCGCCTCGGAGATGCCGAAGGTCGACATTCTCTATCCGCCTGGCGGCTCATTGTTGGACCGTTTCTGTGAGAGCGATCTAAAAATCCCGATTGACGGAGAGAAGGTGCAGGAAACTGTGCGACGGCGAGAGCAATTCCAAGAGCAATGGAATAGCGAAGGACCGTCCTACATGAGTACAGCACTTGCCCAGATTGGACTGGAGTTCCCGTACCGCGAAGTGCAAGCGACATTGACGGTCTGCTTACCCGTCTCGACAAGTATTCCGCTGGTGGTGGACGCTAAGCCTTTCTTGCACTCAGCTGAGAGGCCTGCTCCGCCCTGGGAGTTCTCTGAGGTTGTATTCCACGAACTCATGCACCTTTATGTCAGTCCGGTTTTCGGAACGTCCGCGTTAATGCATAAGTACCGCAATGATCCGCCGACCACCAGGTATCACTTGCATGTTATGGCAATGGAAAAGCTGGTATTGCTGAAGCTAAACCGAGTCGATGAGCTCAAGGTAATCGATCATGATTATCGGTCCGGCCCAGATCCTGCCTACAAGCGAGCTTGGGAAATCGTTAATGATATCGAGGACTACCAATCTTTTATTGACGAGTTGAGGTCTCTCAAGAAGTGAGTTAGTATCCTGCAGCTTTTTGCCTTGAACCAGGGCGATGGCCGACGCAGGTCCGGATTTGGCTTGAGGGGGGCAGTTCCAACGGCTGGTCAGGTCAAGGAGATTTTGGCGGTTCATGCTGGTTGCGCCTCGTCGGCGCCTTGCTTCAATATTCGCAGCTTGTCGGCACGGCTGAAGCCGTGCCCTTCCATAAAACTACTGTGTGAAGAGCTGTCTTCAGGCTTCCTAAACGACCGTTTCGTCCCCAGGTTAGCTCGCGTGCGCTTGCGGAACCTGGGCCACCAGCCGGGCTTCTTAAACGACTACGCGGAGCGAGGTAAAGGGTTCTGGGAGATATGGCGATTAATCGTCAATCATAGAACGCTCCGGCATCAGCCTCCTGCTTTTTTCTGAAATTAGCCAACTTTCTTGAGCCTATTTCGTCGCGCATTTCGCCTTTATCACTAGAGATTATTTTTTTCGGGCGGTTGTCTTCGGGACGGGACCTGGCCGGTTGGAAATTCTTTCACACGGCGGACCGTGGCGGAAAGATGGTAAGGTTCGACCGTTCTTGCGATCAAAAAGGAGATTCTGGACAAAATCCAACTCTTCGTTAGGGAAAAGGTCCGAATCAGAGAAAAGAAAAGAAAAGGAGAGTTATGAAATCAGAATCAATAAGCACGGCTGGAATCCTCGTTGTGACCCTGATGCTACTGCTGTCCCCTTGCGCCTACGCGACAACGATTTACGTGGCCAATAATGGACAGGATACATCCACGTGTGGGCCAACCGGAGAGGTGCCATGCCGGTCCATAACCAAAGGCCTCCGCCACGCTGCCAACCTCGATTTGATCATCGTCGGCCCCGGCAAATACGGCGACCTCAATGGCGACGGCATACTGGGCAACTCACCCGGTGAGGAGGTGCCCACCGCCAACTGCTCCTGCATGTTGGCGCTCAATAAGTCGGTGACGCTCGTATCGAGCGACGGCGCCGCGGCAACAGTGATTGACGCGCGCACCGTCGACGTATTCAACAATGTTGCCGTCACTATCCACGGCGCAATTTTCGGGAAGCCTGGGTTGGGCTTTACGGTGACGGAGACGAAAGCTGCCACCACCAATTGCTTTGGCATAGATCTTGGTAGTGCGGAAGGCGTAACGATCGAAGGGAACCTGGTCGCAGCATCTCATTTCTGTACTGGAGAAGGAATAACCGCCGATGCCATCAACCCGGGCAAGGGTCTTGTACGAGATAACCAGGTAATCGGGTGGGAAACCGGAATTAACGTAGGTCCCAACATCGTCAGCCTGAACGCGGTGCAACTCAACGAGCTAGGCATCAATGGTACCGGAGCCGCCGTTAAGGGAAATGTCGTTACAGGTAACCAAATTGGAATTGCAGCCAACAATTCAGGAGCCAGTGTTACAGGCAACGCCGTGCGGGGGAATGGAACCGGGATTCTGGTGGACAGCTTCGACGGCACGATCCCGAAGGTCGAGAGCAATAATATTTTCGGCAACAGCGGTTGCGGAGTGGAGTTCAATGTAGCCAATGTGCATGCTGACAACAACTACTGGGGAAGGGCGACTGGGCCTTTGCCGGCCTATATTTGCGGCGGTGACGTCGGCACGGCGATCGTGAAGCCGTTTGCGACCAAGCCGTTTGGCATCAAAGCGCCAGTCAACCCCTGAGCGGGTGTCCGGATCCGTTTCAAAGCAAATCGGCGGGTGGCCCACTCAAGCCCGGTTTTGGCTTGAGTGGGCGGCCCAACGGCTGGTCAGTCAAGGAGATTTCGGCGATTCGTGGTGGTTGCGCCTTGTCGGCGCCTTACGTCAACATTCGCACCTTCGCGGCACGGCTGAAGTCGCGCCCTTCGAAAACTCCAAAAACTAATATACGTGGAGCTGTCTTGAGGCTTCCTAAACGATCATTTCCCAGGTTAGCTCGCGTGGGCTCGCGGAACCTGGGCCACCGGGCCCAGCCGTGTCGTGCAGACAGCCCGCGCGAGATGCCTCTGCCCGCTGGTGGAAAACCCGGGCGTTCGGGATGACCCGACAATTCAATGGTTGGTTGCTCTTCAACTGGGTTAGTGCGCTGGCAGTTTTGGTTTGAAGCGCGACGATTTCGACCGAGCAAAGACAAATCCATAGAAGGCAAAGTTCAAAGCGCAGACGGTAACTCCGGCGATTGTGAGTGCGGTTACAGAGATGTTGGGATAGACGAGCGCATCGAGGTAGTGCACAAGGAAGCCTCCGCGATAAGGTTCGACTCCGGCATGCAGCTCGAACCAGTTTTCGAGCAGAGTCAGAGGGCAGGACCAGGGGAGCAGTTCGATGAGAATGGCCCAGATCAGGCTCAAGATGTGAAGTGTTCGGATCAGCGGGCGGCGATACGTGATAGCGGCCCCAAACACTACCCACAGAATAAAGAGTAAGTGCAAGAGCAGCGTGGCCGACGCGGCAGCGGAATAAAGGCGAACCGGCATAAAGCAATGCTAATGCGTTGTGCGGCTCTCGATACAGCGTTAATGCTCATACACTCATCTTAGCCGGGTGCTCAGAATCCCCAAGTGGAGCGGGTTTCGCAATCTGCTTCTTCTGCTGGTAGCGTTTACGGCGTGTTTCAATTCAGCTGCCGATGCGCAGGCGAATGATGTTGCACTTACGGTGGGCGGATATTTCGAAGTAAGTAATCCGTTGAACTTAGCAGCAGCCCCGGCAGTCGAGGGCGCGTTTGCGCATCGCATTGCTCACATCCCGCTGTTTGCGGTTTCTGCTGAGTTGCCGGTTGCGGGATCGTTCAGTTCGTCAATTCCAACTGTCAGCGGATTGACGCTGGCCAAGAGCTACACGTCTTTGTTTATTACGCCGGGGGTGCGAGTGAGACTGGCACCGTCTTTCTTCATTTCCCCCTATGTTTCCGCGGGGCTGGGGTACGGGCACTTCAATCGCAAGCTCTATGGCGGCGGAACAAGCTCTGACAGCACCCTTGCTTTCGACATTGGCGGAGGGCTCGACCTGAAAATCCTTCCCCACGTTACCCTTCGCGGCGAGATTCGGGATTTCAATTCTGGCGGGATTGGAATCGAGAGTGTTGGGTTCGGAAGGCAAAATAATTTATTTGCGACGGTTGGTCTGGCGGTGCGCTTCTGAGGCAAATCTATTGACGGGAGGCGGAAGCGCCGGCTGCGAGATCACGCACGACACCGAGGAAACTGGCTGCGGCTTCTTCGCCGGAGAGTGCCTCCAAATCGATGGTTGCCGCCAAATGCGGTGAGTTGGGGCCGAAACGAACGGTAATCAGATCGTGCCCGCGAGAAGTCATGAGCGTGTGCACGATCGGGGGCAATTCCTGTCGCCATTGATTTGAGGTTGTAAGCACCACCGGGCCGGGCCGCGACACTAGCCAATTTCTTCCGTCATTCTTCATCTTGCCGGTGCGGTGAGTGAGCCAGCGATGGCGTCTAACTTCGAGGTGGACATTGGGAACGTAATCCAGATCAGCTTCGAATGTGACCGTTTCGCGCTGCTTGTGCCACCAGCTGAGCAGCCACTGTACGGGGACCGGCCGGGGAAGCAGGCGAATGGTAAGCCTGGCATTTTCGAAGAAGTGGGCAGCAAATCGCAGGTTTACTTGCAGGCGGGAGGCGCCAACCCAATGGGCCTCCACGATGCGGGCGCGGTTAGAACAGGCGACTTCCACCCAGCGCAGCGCGCGGATCCCTTTGCGGCGGTTATAGCGGGCGAGAAAAAAGTACCAGAGCCCTACGAGGACAGCCGCAGCGACGACGTCGATGAGTAACAGCCCCCCCACAACTTCTCTCAGATGCGAATGTTACGGCGGGGGAAGCTATCTAGGCAACCCTTAGGAAATGTTTTTTTTCACAAGTTGGAAGTCTTTCTGCCACAACGTGAAAAGCAGAGTCGCGGATACAATGACGAGGTGCAATTCAGCTTGCGGGATTTTCGTGCGGACGATTTCACGACGCTTTGGGAAATTGACCAGCGCTGCTTTGCCCCCGGCATTGCGTATTCCCGGCGGGAGCTGTCGAGCTACATCCGCAGACGGGACTCCTTTACAATCGTGGCGGAACAGGCTGCAACTGCAGACGGAAAGAGCACGGTTGCAGGATTTATAGTCGCGGAAGCAAACGGGAAAGTGGGACACGTTATCAGCATTGACGTGCTGCCCGCGAGCCGCCGCTCGGGCCTAGGTTCAAAGTTGCTGCTAACTGCGGAAGATCGATTAAGGTCTCTCGATTGCCGAAACGTGGTGCTCGAGACCGCGGTCGACAATACAGCCGCTCTGGCTTTTTACAAGCGGCAAGGATATTCCGTGCTTAAAGTCCACCCGCGTTATTACTCGAACGGTGTCGATGCTTTTGTGCTGGGAAAGAGCCTGGCCCAACCATCGACGCTCACGCCAACGGGATGAAAATTGCAATTCAGGGTGAAGCCGGCTCGTTCAGCGATGAAGCCGCCAGGCTCATGGTTCGACGGTGCACGGTTGTGCCGTGTGCCCGATCATCCGAGGTGTTTGACCGATTGGATCGCGGGGCGGTGACAGGAGCGGTCATCCCGATCGAAAATTCGCTCGCGGGATCAGTCGCGGAGCATTTCGATCTCCTGCTGGCCAGAGAGGTCTTTATCCAACGAGAGTTTCGCCTGCGAATTGTGCATAACCTGATCGCTCGCAAAGACTCGCGCAGAAAGGATATTCGGCGAGTCTATTCCCATCCCGTAGCGCTGGATCAGTGTCGAGATTTTTTTCGCCGGAACCCTCGGATCGAGGCGGTGGCTTTCTACGACACGGCGGGAAGTGTGAAGCATGTCATTGAAAACGGGATGCGGGATGCAGCCGCCATAGCGGGGCGCGGAGCAGCCAGCGCGTACGACGGCAAGATCCTCGCCGCCGGCATTGAAGACGACAAGCAGAACTTCACCCGATTTTTTTTGATCCAGAAGCATCGGCGAATCGCGCGCGGCGCGAACAAAACCTCTCTTGCATTTGTGGTCCGGAATGTTCCCGGGGCTTTACACGGCGCACTTGGAATCTTTGGGCTCAAGGGAATCGACCTGGCGAAGATTGAGTCTCGGCCTATACGAGGAAAGCCTTGGCAGTACAGTTTCTTCGCCGACCTGCTGTGCGGAGATAGCAAGATTGCCCATGAGGCCCTGCGTGAGCTACGCGATGTAACTGAGAACATTAAGGTTCTTGGAATCTATCCTGCCGCACAATCCTGAGGGTCAGAAGTCACAAACTGCCGTGAGGGAGAACACGGAGAAAGCGCGCCGTTCCTCCTACGCTGAAGGTGTGCCCTAATCACCATTCGTGAGGGTTTCATATCTGGAGGTGCGTATGCGTTCAGTGAAGGTAATAGCAGTGATCGCGATGTGCGTTCTTGGCCTAAGCCTGCTCGCCGTCGCCAAGAATCAATTCGGAGTTGCCGATAACCGCACAATACAAATCACAGCGCCGACACGGGTTGGCGATGTACTGCTGCCCGAAGGGATGTACAAGGTCGAGCACACAATGCAAGCCCAGGATCACATTATGGTCTTCAGGCAACTGAATACCAAGAAGCCGGCGGAAGCCAGGGTAAAGTGCCAACTGGTACCGTTAACCTCGAAGGCCACCCGTGATGAACAGGCTTTTCTGATCAATGCGGCGAACGAGCGCGTGCTGCACACGCTGACGTTCAAGGGAGATTCGGCGCAACACGTGTTCTGAACTGTCGTGCAGGATTAGCGACGGCAGAAGCGGATACGGCATGGCCTCGTGCCAGGAACGAGGCCTAACCCTCAGGCGAAAACTCGGCTGATGTGGTAATCCAGCTTCCCTAGTACCTTCGTTCGTGCAAAGCGAGCGAGGAAGGTTTAGAATCCTCACGCCTTAGAAAGCCCCGCGAGGGGCCGCTTGCATCTTTCACGTCGTTAACAACATCAAAACTTGAGCAGCCTACACTCAAGGTGAAACATGGCACAGCAGTCGCGAGCTGAACGCAATCCTAAAGAAAATAATAAGAATGAGCAGGAACGGGCGCTTCCGATCCTTCCCGTAAGGGACACGGTCTTATTCCCCCATGCGGTTCTGCCACTTACAGTTGGGCGGGAAAGCTCGGTCCAGCTGATCAACTCGCTGGGTGAGGATAAAACCATTGTGGTTGTTGCGCAAAGGGAGGCCCGGGTCGACGCCCCGCAACCTGCAGACCTATATACGGTTGGAACTCTGGCAATCGTACATAAAGTCGTGAAAATGCCCAACCAGAGCCTCTTTGTGTTTGCGGAAGGGCTGGAGCGGGTGCGGTTAGGGGAGTTTGCCCAGCTGACCCCATTTATGCGGGCACAGGTGGACACTGTTCCCGAATCGATTCCGCCCAAGAGTTCCGAAGTGGAAGCTCTGCAGCGTAACGTTCTGACTCTTTTTCAGCAGATCGTGGCGGGCTCGCCGACATTATCGGACGAGCTGTCGACGGTGGCGATGAATATCGAAGAGCCGGGGAGGCTCGTCGATTTTATTGCATCGTCCTTGCCCTCTTTGTCTACGGCTGACAAGCAGGACACTCTGGAAACGACCGATGTCCGGGTTCGGTTGGAGAAAATCAATCAGCACCTGGCCAAGGAACTGGAAGTCCAGCAACTGCGAAACAAGATCCAGTCGGAAGTCCAGGATCGCGTGCAACAGACCCAGCGCGAGTACTACTTGCGGGAGCAGATGAAGGCGATCCAGAAGGAGCTGGGTGAGCAGGACGAAGGACAGCGCGACACCGAAGAACTGCGGCAGAAAATCGAAGCTGCCGGCATGCCAGATGACGTAAAGAAAGAAGCGCTAAAGGAACTCGGTCGACTCTCGCGCATGTCGCCGATGGCGGCGGATTATTCGGTTACGCGAAGCTACATTGAATGGCTGGCCGTGCTGCCATGGGCGAAGGCCTCCGGCGGTGATGTCGACATTCTGAAGGCCAAAGAGGTGCTCGACACCGACCATTACGATCTGAAAAAAGTCAAAGATCGCATCCTGGATTATTTGTCAGTTCGGCGTCTAAAACCCACGATGAAGGGCCCAATCCTTTGCTTTGTGGGACCTCCGGGAGTGGGCAAAACGTCGCTTGGCAAGTCCATCGCGCGAGCGTTGGGACGCAAATTTGTTCGCATTTCTTTGGGCGGCGTGCATGATGAAGCGGAGATTCGCGGGCATCGTCGCACGTACATTGGGGCGCTGCCGGGCCAGATCATTCAGGGTATCCGGCGGGCGGAAACGAAAGATCCAGTGTTCATGCTGGATGAGATCGACAAAGTGGGGCGGGATTTCCGCGGCGATCCGGGATCTGCGCTACTGGAAGCGTTAGATCCGGAGCAGAACGCCACCTTCCGCGACAATTATCTGGATGTTCCGTTCGATTTATCGAAGGTGTTGTTCATTACAACCGCCAACATTCTGGACACCATATCCGAACCGTTACGGGACCGCATGGAGATCATCGAACTCCAAGGCTACACGGAGGAAGAGAAGATCCACATTGCGTTTCAGTATTTGATTCCGCGGCAGATCGAGGAGAACGGGATCGACAAAGAGAATATCGAATTTCCCGAAGAATCCATCAGCAACATTATTCGCCATTACACGCGGGAAGCGGGCGTGCGGAATCTCGAACGGAACATCGGAACCATTTGCCGCAAACAGGCGCGGCGCTTGGCCGAAGGGAAGCACGAAAAGCTGATCGTCACGGCGGAAATCATTCAGGAATTCCTGGGCGGAATCAAGATTCGCAGCGAAGGCGAAATTGCGGAACGTACGAAACGGCCCGGAGTGGTTGTGGGCCTGGCGTGGACGCCTTCCGGCGGAGACATCCTGTTTGTCGAGGCTAATGTGATGAAGGGCAAAGGCGGCTTCACCATGACTGGCCAGATCGGCCAGGTGATGCAGGAGTCGATGCAAGCCGCGCTGACCTGGGTGCGGTCGAACGCGGTCCAACTGGGCATTCCCGAAAGCTTTTTCGCGGATCACGACATTCATATTCACGTGCCTGCGGGAGCAATTCCCAAGGATGGCCCATCGGCTGGCGTAACCATGGCAACGGCTCTGGTTTCGCTCCTTTCAAATCGTCCGGTTCGTGCACTTACAGCGATGACCGGTGAAATCACGCTCAGCGGCAATGTGCTGCCGATCGGCGGGGTGAAGGAGAAAGTGCTGGCGGCGAAACGGGCTGGGGTTCGCGACATTATTCTGCCGGCGGAAAACCGCACGAACGTAGTGGAGGACTTAACGCCCGAGCAACTGGAAAATCTCAATATCCACTACGTGAAAACCATAGAAGAAGTACTGGAGTGGGCACTGCCTTCAACCTCTTTGGAAAGACGGCAAGCCGAGGAGGAGCGCGAGAAGGTCCTGACGGAGCAACCAGTCAGCTAATTCGTGTGTTGTTACCTAGGTTACCAGTACGCCAAACGCGATACTGGTATTTTTTTGTTTGCATTAGAGTAGAACAGAAGGGTTTAGGCACAAAACTTGTCTGGCTGGACAGTGTTTACACATTCGGGTAATGGTGCAGATTGATAAGGAAGCGAGCCGAACGCGCGGCTATGTCGTCGCTCCTAAAAGTCGCGTCGTTCGCGCGAGCTCCCTCGGCTGCGCTCGGGATTTCGGCAGCGGGCTCAGACGCCCGCAGGACGCCTCAACCTCGCTACGCAAAAGGGGCTTGCTCGGGATGACAACAAAACGGCACCTCGACCAAGATTCGAAACGAGGAACTCAACTATGAGAACGCACAGATCGCTTTTTATCACGATCACGGCAGCCATTCTTCTAATGCTGCCAAGTTCCGCTTTATTGGCCCAAGGCCCTCCAGATCAGCAACAAGATCAGCAAGCGCAAGGTCCTCCGGATCAGCAACAGGCTCCGGCGCAGGATCCTCCCAGCAGAGTTGCGCGCTTAAGCTATTCGATCGGATCGGTGTCTTTTCAACCCGGCGGCGAAGGCGACTGGGTGCAGGCCGTGCGGAATCGCCCATTGACGACGGGCGACAATCTGTGGGCTGACAAGGATTCGCGGGCCGAATTGCAAGTGGGCTCGACTTCGTTCCGCATCGATTCCGAGACCAGCATCACGTTTCTCGAACTCGATGATCGCACCACTCAGGTGCGCCTCTCCCAAGGCTCGTTGATTTTCCGCGTGCGCCACCTGGATGACAATGATCAGTTCGAGATCGACACGCCGAACTCGGCGTTCGTTGTGCAGCGTACCGGCGAATATCGCGTGGACGTGAACAGCACAGGCGATGAAAGCGATGTAACGGTATGGCGCGGGCGCGGAGAAGTGACTGGCGGAGGAGCGTCCTACGATGTGGTTGCCGGACAGCGAGCGGTATTTACGGGAACCAACGAACTGGAACATCAAATTGGACAACTCCCCGGGGACGACGACTTTGATCAGTTTGCCTTCAGCCGAGATCAAGGGGAGGACCGCTCAGAATCGGCAAACTACATCTCCAGCGAGATGACCGGGTATGAGGATCTGGATGAGTACGGTCATTGGCATTATGTTGCCGACTATGGCCCGGTTTGGACGCCGGTGGGCGTAGGTGTGGGTTGGGCTCCTTACCGGTTCGGGCATTGGGTGTATGTCGGGCCATGGGGCTGGACCTGGGTGGAGGATGAACCTTGGGGATTCGCGCCATTCCACTACGGGCGATGGGCGTTTGTAGAAGGGGGATGGTGCTGGGCGCCAGGCCCGATCGTGGTGCGTCCAGTATATGCACCCGCGTTCGTAGCCTTCGTCGGAGGAGGAGGGTTTGCGGTAGGAGTTGGAGTCGGCCCGGCGGTTGGCTGGTTCCCACTCGCCCCTCGTGAGGTATACGTGCCCTGGTATCGGACCAGCCGGGGATACTTCAACAATGTGAACGTCACGAACACTCGGGTGAATGTCACCCAGGTCACGAATGTTTACAACACGACCATCATCAACAACAATACGACCACAGTCAATCGGGTCACGTACGTGAATCAGCGAGTTCCTAACGCAGTCACGGCGGTGTCCCATGATACGTTCGCCAATGCACGTCCGGTGAACGCGAATCTGGTCCGGGTTGACGAAAGCAAGGTTGCGCAGGCTCCGGTGGAACGCAATGTACCGGTGCAGCCGGCCAAACAAAGCGTAATGGGCGCGGGTCGTGCAACGTCTGTAAGGCCACCGGCGAGGGTGGAGAACCGGCAAGTGGTGGCGACCCGCACCCCGACTCTGCCCCGCGCCTCATTTGAACAGCGACCGACTGCGAATGTGCGCACGGAAACGCCGGGTACTCCGGTGGCGCCGGCTCGCACTCAAAGCCAGCCGCCGCGTGCGCCAGTCAACACGCATCTAGAGGAACAAGGAACGCCGCCACCTGCGGAAGTCTCGCATTCGCAGACCACGGCCCAACCGCCGCGGCCGCAAGCCAGCAACATCCCACGGCCGCCGCTGGCTGAAGGCGGACATCCGTACGTGCGGCAAGCTCCTCCGGTACAGGAGAATCCGCAACGACAGCAAAGCGAAGAGCAGAAGTTCAAAACGTGGCAGCAGCAGCGTCCGGCTGGCAGGACAGAAGCGCCGCGACCACCCGCTCCGCATAACGAACGTCCGCATAAGTAATCGGAGTAGGAAGAGGTTTTCGGTAGCGGGTCAGTTTAGGTCAGGAAGGTTTGTCATCTTGAGCGGAGCATTTCGATTCGCGTTGCGAATGGAAACGCGCAGCTGAAGGATCGCTTTCCTGTTCGAACTTAGAAATACTGTCTTCGGGGATTGTTTTGGTTTTGCCTAAGAGAATGCCTTTCTGATTATCTGCACGTACGTAAAGGTATAGGGGTCCAAGCTCCCTCGACTCCGCTCGGGATTTCGGCGCGCGGCTCAGACGCCGCGCAAACGCCTCAACTTCGACTGCGTAGTTGCTTCGCTGCGCGAACCAGCTACTTCGCTCAGGATGACAATGGTGTTTTCTTCAAAGTGAGTTCTGCTTAAGAGAGTGCCTTTCTGATTTCTTGCATACGCGGGTTTCGGGATGACATGAAACTGACTTTGGACAAGGCTATTCGCGCTCTGGTGTGCGTGTTTGAAGGGGCAAGGCCAAATCATTCGCGATACACTGAAAATGGCTTATGCAGGTTCGAGTGCTCTTTTTCGGTGTGTTAAGAGATATGGCGGGTCATAGCGCGCAGCAGCTCGAACTCTCGGAACCTGCCACACTCGGCGATGTGCTGCGGCATTGTGAGGACAGTATTCCGGGTTTTCACGCCATGGGCAGATCTCTGGCAATGTCGATCAATCAGCAATACGCCGGGCCAGAAGCGAAATTGCATGCCGGTGACGAAGTGGCTTTGCTCCCTCCAGTCAGCGGAGGATCGAGTTCGGCTTTGAAAGGCGCGAGCAGCGCGCGGATCGTGCACGAGAAAATCGATGCAGCCGTGATCCTGGAAAATTTCAAGTGCCCGAGTGATGGCGCGATGGTCACCTTCGAAGGGGTTGTGCGGGACAACAGCCGAGGCCGGCGCACGCTTTTCCTTGACTACGAGTCCTACGAAGAGATGGCCATTAAGGAGATGAATCGGTTAGCGGAAAACGCCCTGGCGCAATTTGCCATTCGGCAGGTCGTGATCGTGCACCGGGTTGGCCGGTTATACGTGGGCGAAACCAGCGTTTTGATAGCGGTCGCGTCGGAACATCGCGCCGCGGCCTTCGAGGCATGCCGTTGGCTGATCGATACGCTTAAGCGCACGGTACCCATTTGGAAGAAAGAACATTTCGAAGACGGAGCCGTCTGGGCCGACGGTGAGCCATTTCCTTCCGACATTCAAGAATCACCGCGGCCGTCGCAAAAGCCCGCATCTAAATGCTAGGAGATTTTGGTCGTGACCCGGGCGCGATTCGCTTGATGAAAAATCTTATTCTGGTTTTTACGGCGATGAGTGCGCTGTGCGCTGGACAGGTGCCCAAACCACCGTGGGCCGGCAGCGCTTCTGCTGATCGGAAAGATTCGAGTGGTTCCCAAACCGATACTACTTTCAAAGTTAATGTGAAATTGGTGAATGTTTTCGTCACCGTGACTGACGAACATGGCGCGCCCATTGGTGGTTTGACAAAAGATAATTTTGAAGTTCAGGAGGATGGTACCGCGCAGACCATCGCGGTCTTTGACAAGGAGTCTGCGCTGCCCTTGTCCATCGTGATGGACATTGACACCAGCTTAAGTACGCGGAAGGACTTGCCACTAGAACTGAATTCTGCGCGGCATTTCGCTCATGCCATTCTGCGTCCGGTCGACGCACTCTCTCTATTTGAGTTCGGGGAAGTGATTAATGAAGTTGTTCACTTTACCCCTGACCTCAAAACAATCGACCGAGGGATTGATCATCCGCGCCTTGGTGCGGGGACGGCGCTCTACGATGCCGTTTACCTGGGCTCAAAATCACTGCAATCGCGGCAGGGAAGAAAGGTGATGGTGGTGATCACCGACGGCGGCGACACGGTCAGCCGAGTTGATTATCAAGCGGCGCTGCGAGCGGCGCAGGAGGCAGAAGCGATCGTGTACAGCATTATTGACGTTCCCGTCGAGGCGAGTGCAGGGCGTGACATCGGAGGGGAGCACGCATTGATTCAGCTTTCTGAGGATACGGGTGGAAAATATTTTTATGCGACTTCTGCGCCGGAATTGGATCAAGCGTTTCGCAAGATCAGTGACGAACTGCGAACTCAATATCTGCTGGCGTATTATCCGACGCAGCGCTTGACGAGCTCTGATTATCGGCGCATTCAGGTGAAGGTTAAAGGAGTGTCCTCGGATGCCCCGCTCATTGTCCGGCATCGCACCGGCTATTACACAACGAAATCAAAATCGTAGATATGTGAGAGTTTGTTATGTTTAACAACACTCGGTTAACAATTCACTTTTTCGGAGTGAAATACTGTATCTGGAATCATCTTTTCTGTTAACTGGTGCACTACCCCTACCATTGGCGCACCTCTAAGTCACTGAAAGCTTGTTGAATTCCGGTTGTTTCACCAGTTTTGTAAACATTGGTTCCAGAATTGCACGTCTGGCCGCAGACAGCAGCACAGGACTCAGGTTTGTGGGGAGTAGTTCGAAACACTTCTCTACATAACAGTTGAAGTCAGCGCTCGTGGGGAGCTCGGGCTGTCGATATCTTCGTAAAAGCTAAAAGCTATTGAGGAGGAACGATGTTGCGGAATTCCCGTTTCGCATGCACCTGTTGGTCTGTAGGTTTAACTTTTGTCGTTTTGCTGGCTTCGCTGAGCCTGTTTGCCCAGACGACAATTTCCACCGGCAGTATTCAGGGCACGGTCACTGACCCATCCGGAGCGGTAGTGGGTGGCGCGAGAGTCACAATCACGAATAAGGCAACAGCGCAGTCGACGGCTACAACGACGAGTTCATCGGGAACCTATGCTTCCGGAGCGCTGATTCCGGGGGATTACGTCGTCAAGATCGAAGCGAGGGGATTCAAGACGGTCCAAATGCCGATGACGGTTGAGGTCAATACGACTTCCTCGGGCAATGCCAAATTACCTCTCGGGGAAGCCGCCGAAACCGTGGAAGTGGAAGGCGCAAGCGTAGCGGTAAATACGGAGCAAGCTACGGTTCAAGGAGTGCTGACAGCCCAGCAGATTGAAAACCTGCCGATCAACGGACGTAACTTCCTCGACCTCGCCCAACTTGAGCCGGGCGTGCAGATTCAGGACGGCGGCACATTTGATCCAACCAAGAACGGCTACTCGTCTGTCTCGTTTGGAGGCCGCTTTGGTCGAACCGCCCGCATCGAGGTGGACGGCGTTGATATCAGCGACGAAAACGTGGGCACAACGACGCAGAATATTCCTGTGGGTGCAATCCAGGAATCGTCGTTGCAGCAGTCTTCGCTGGATCTTTCGACGGAGCTGACTTCGTCAGGATCCGTGAACGTTACGACGAAATCGGGTACAAACGCTATACACGGCGAAGCGTTCTACTATTTCCGAGACCAGAGCATGAATGCTGCTCTTCCCGGAGATTCCACCAATCCTTTTCAGCGGAACCAGTTTGGCGGAGACATTGGCGGTCCGATCATTAAGGACAAATTGTTCTTCTTCATCGATGCCGAGCGCACGAAGCAAGATCTCATCGATCCAGTAATTCCGGGCGGCAGCTTTGTGACTGATACAGGAAACTTCGACTCGCCGTTCCGCGAGACAGAAACGATCGGCCGGCTCGACTACCAGGCCAGCAAATACAAGGTTTTTTATCGTTTTACCTTCAACCAGAACCGAAGCGTCCTTCCGTTCATTCCCAACTCGTTCCAGCCGTTTGCGAATGCGGATCATGCCCGCGACCATGTGGTGGGATTGGATTTCAACACCGGTTCGCTGACGAACAGCATCCGATTTGGCTATACGAAATTTCAGAACGGAATCAAAGACGCTGTGACCGGAACGAGCATTTTCGATCCGGCACCTGGAATCGAGCTAGCGATTGGCACCGATCCATTCTGTCTGACGGCAGGGGCCGACCCGTTCTGCTCGGGAATCAACTTTCTGGCGCCACAGATTACCGTACAGTCTGATCATCAGATCAAGTACGACGGCAGCAAGCTCTACAAGAATCACATCTTTCGTTTCGGTGTTGGGTATAACCACATTCACGGCGGCGGTCTAGCGGCGTTCCTTGCACTGGCGCCGGCGGTAAATTCTCCGGCTCTCTCGGCAGGGGCATCGCTTCCGTGCGTGACGGCAGGCAATTGCCCGTTCGCCGGCGGGAACAACAATCCGCTGAATTACCCGGCTGACAGTGTCACGTTCGGTAACGGAATTGGATTTTCTTCATCGGAACCCGCGTTTGGGTTTCCGGCTGGTGGATTAGGCCCGGACGACCGATTCTCCTGGTACATCGGAGATGCGTGGAAGGCCAGACCCAATTTAACGATCACCGCTGGCCTCCGTT